>ERZ1504277.179-NODE-179-length-13342-cov-4.584255_pt1 | contig 13342 bp, 10 predicted proteins | sample MGYA00575505_ERZ1504277 | MGnify/ENA primary metagenome ERZ1504277 (study PRJEB39906, sample SAMEA3182092) | gut metagenome | biome: human; feature: gut; material: Stool; isolation source: human stools | place: Canada | collected 2013-11-25 ... | reverse complement strand
GGTTATTACATCCTTATACTGTTTACCAAAAATTTCATTAAGACCTCTTATAAAATCAACAGCTTCAAGATTTTCCCTGCCGCCAAACATATTAGAAGTCCATTTATCCCTTTCAAAATCAAGATATACGGCATTACCTAATCTGTCTGCAACTATTCCGTCTGCATGAAGCTCTTCAATAATATACGAAGCTGATGAATACATAATATTGGCAACTTCGTTACGGCCTACATTAATATCATCAAAATTCCATTGGATAAGAACACCTATATTCCTTTTGTGTAAAGAATTAATCAACGTTTTAAAATCATCAAGGCTTCCGTATCTGTTGTTTATGCTAAAATACCCGGTCCTGTCATAGTCAAGATAAAGTCCGGTATAGGTATTAATTACATTTTTAAGAACCACATGGGTAAATCTGCTTTCAGAAAAAGTATTTTCTATTGCCTGTGTTATTTCCTTATATGTCACATCCTCATCAGGCAAAGAATATGCATATACTGACATAGGAGCTTCTTTGTACTTATTGCGGCTCTTTCTGTTGCTAAGCCATTCCTCATCAGACCATTTAAAATTATCATCACATACAAATGATGCCGGTTCACTCTTACTTTCAGCCATCTTTGAAAAAGGATCTGTTATAAGGACAACTTTACCGCCTTTAAGTCTGATTTCAAATTTGTAAAGTGAAGAAGCTTTAACTCCCGGAACAAAAAGTTCAAATACACCTGTGCTGTCAATTGCCTCTAACTGATGTATTCTTCCATCCCAGTTATTAAATTCACCGACAACACTTACTCTTAATGCCTCCGGTGCCCATATTGCAAAATCAACGCCTTTAGTGCCCTTATAATCCATTTCATGGGCACCAAGGAATCTATATACATGGTTATTATTTCCTTCAATAAAAGATTTCAAATCACTCTTCTTAATCATTGAAGGATAGTTATACGCATCATCTGTCTCAAATGTATTACCGTCCTCAAAACGGAACTCAACCGTATATGCGAATTTACTTTTTACAGGTATAAGTACGGCAAAATACCCCTCTTCATCTGCCATTTCCATCTCATATGTCTTGCCATCCGCAGCTTTAACGGTTGCGCCTACTGCAGCAGGATAAAATGACTGTATTAAAATTCCGCCTTTGACGGAATGTGTTCCCAAAAGATTCTTAGGATTACAGCCATCCGAATAAATAATTCCCTCTATATCAGGCCAGTTCATTAAATCATAAAGTTTTTTATCCATATAAAATTTCTCCCTGAAATGTATTTTCTATATTGTACCACATTCCAGGGTAATTAAAAAGACATGCAATTAGATTTTTGCATGCCTTTTTGTATTTACTCTTCTATTCTGTGTATGAATATGCCGCTTCTGAGCTTTGGTTCAAACCAAGTAGATTTAGGTGGCATAAGCATATCTGCATCAGCCACATCAAAAAGTTCCGAAATTGACGTAGGGAACATTGAAAACGCAATTGCCATATCATTATGGACTCTGTCTTCAAGTTCTTTAAGGCCTCTTATTCCGCCTATAAAATCAATTCTCTTATCAACTCTCGGATCTCCTATTCCAAGAATAGGTGTGAGAAGGAAATCCTGAAGAACGGCTACATCAAGACCATCAACCGGGTCTTCTGATAATATGCTCTCCTTCGCAGACAGCAGATACCATTCATCACCAAGATACATTCCGAACTCACCTTTGTGTTCCGGATAAAATGCTTTTTTTCCACGGGGTTCAATGTCAAAATATTTGGAAACTGCATTAAAAAACTCTTCTTTAGTAAGACCGTTTAAATCCTTAACAACTCTGTTATATGGCATTATCATCAATTCTTCGTCCGGGAATAAAACAGAAAGGAAATAATTAAATTCTTCCTTGCCTGTATAGTCAGGGTGTTCTTCCCTTCTCTTAAGCCCTACCTTAACTGCTGATGCTGCCCTATGGTGTCCATCAGCAATATAAATCGAATTAATTGAATCAAACGCCTCCCTGATACCGTCAATATCTTTCTGTTCGGATACTTTGAATACCCTGTGTCTTATCTCATCATCATCGCAGACAAAGTCGTATATCGGAGGATGTTCCTTAACAGTGCAAATGATGTCTTTTATCTTTTCATTAGCTCTGTAGGCAAGAAAAATCGGACCTGTCTGTGCACTTGTTCTGTCAACATGGTTAATTCTGTCCAGTTCTTTATCTGCCCTTGTTTTCTCATGCTTCTTGATTATATTATTAAGGTAATCATCAATGGAGGCACAGGCAACAATACCTGTCTGTACTCTTCCGTCCATTGTCAGCTCATAGATATAATAAGCATTATCTTTGTCTTCTATAAACACACCATCTGATATTTCTTTATCAAGCAGTCTTCTTGCCTCATCATATACAACATCCGCATATGTATCTACAGAATCGTCAAACTGTGTCTCAGGTCTGTCAATATTAAGAAACAAGAGCTCCCTGCCTTTGACTTTTTCACATGCTTCACTCCTGTTATATACATCATATGGTAATGAAGCCACATGCTTTGCAAGCTCTTTCTCAGGTCTAATACATTGAAAGGGTTTTATATCAGCCATTTTTTCTCCTTTTATTTAATAACTCTTACCTTAAGAATTCCTTCTTTGGTTGCTATCTCATCAGCAATATCCTTAGCACCGGCTTTGTCGATATCGATAATTGAATATGCGTATTCGCCTCTGCTCTGGTTCATCATCTTATCAATGTTAATTCCGCTCTGACCGAATACGGTAGTTAATCCACTGATGATATTAGGTACATTTTTATGAAGAACAGCGATTCTTCCTGCCTGTGAACATACGCCCATATCACATGCCGGGAAATTAACAGAATTTCTTATATTACCATTTTCAAGGTAATCTGTAATTTCTGCAGCAGCCATTACAGCACAGTTATCTTCTGACTCTGTTGTAGATGCTCCAAGATGTGGGAATGCAACTACTCCCTTTGTATTAGCAAGCTTAACTGATGGGAAGTCTGTAGCATATCCGGCAATCTTACCGCTTGCAAGTCCTTCGATTACTGCATCTTCTTTAACAAGAAGATCCCTTGCAAAGTTAAGAATGATAACACCGTCTTTCATCATTGAAATTGTATCGGCATTAATCATTTCCTTAGTATCATCAAGCAATGGCACATGTACTGTGATATAATCACATGTTCTGAATACTTCTTCTCTTTCTTTTACAAGCTTAACTTTTCTTGAAAGATTAAGAGCATTCTGAACTGAAAGGAATGGATCACATCCGATTACTTCCATACCGAGTGAAGATGCTGCGTTGGCAACAAGTACACCGATTGCTCCAAGTCCGATTACGCCAAGCTTTTTGCCTTTAACTTCTCTTCCGGCAAACTTAGACTTTGCCTTTTCCATTGTCTTTCCTATATTCTCATCATCTTTATTCTCATTAACCCAGCCATTAGCTGCAATAAGATTTCTTGATGTAAGAATCATTGCTGCAATAACAAGCTCTTTAACGCCGTTAGCATTGGCACCGGGAGTATTAAATACCACAATACCCTTTTCGGCACATTTATCAAGAGGAATATTATTGACACCGGCACCTGCTCTTGCTATTGCAAGAAGGTTATCTGAAAATTCCATATCGTGCATAGCCGCACTTCTTACAAGAATGGCTTCTGCTTCATTAACATCATCTGTCTTTACAAAATCAGAGCTTAAAGACTTAAGCCCAGCCTCTGAAATAGCATTTAAACAATTATATTTGAACATCTTATCTCCTTCTATAAAACACTACCCGGGCAATACACCCGAGCAGTTATTTCTTTATGCATTTTCTTCTTCAAATTTTTTCATAAATTCAACTAACTTCTGAACACCTTCTATTGGCATTGCATTATAAATGCTGGCTCTCATACCGCCCACAGTTCTGTGTCCTTTAAGGTTCTCAAAGCCTGCTTCTTTAGCTTCTTTAACAAACTTGGCATCAAGTTCTTCATTACCTGTAACAAAAGGAACATTCATTAATGAACGATCCTTAGGAACTACTGTTCCCTTGAATAATTTACTCTGGTCAAGGAAATCATAAAGTATGGCTGCTTTCTTTTCGTTGCGTTCCTTCATTGCTGTAAGGCCGCCCATCTTCTTAATCCACTTGAATACCTTACCGCAGATATAGATGCCATAAGCAGGTGGTGTATTATATAATGAGTCATTATCTGCATGAATCTTATACTTGAGCATTGTAGGTGTTCCGGGAAGTGTATCCTCTGTAATAAGGTCATCCCTGATAATAACAATAACAACACCTGCCGGTCCGATGTTCTTCTGGACACCGCCATAGATAACGCCGTACTTTGTTACATCAACAGGTTCTGACAAGAAACATGATGATACATCTGCAACAAGTGTGTGTCCCTTAGTATTAGGAAGTTCCTTATACTTTGTACCATAAATTGTATTGTTCTCGCAGATATAAACGTAATCACAATCCTCAGGTATATCAAGGTCTGAACAATCAGGTATGTACGAAAATGTCTTATCTGCCGATGATGCAAGTTCAATAGCCTCACCATAAATCTTGGCTTCCTGATATGCTTTCTTAGCCCACTGTCCTGTTACAATGTATCCTGCCTTCTTATTCTTCATAAGATTCATAGGAATCATTGCGAACTGCTGTGATGCGCCGCCCTGAAGAAAAAGTACCTTATAATTGTCAGGTATATTCATAATCTCTCTTAAATCTGCTTCTGCTTCCTTAATGATATTATCGTATACCTTGGATCTGTGGCTCATTTCCATAACCGACATCCCGGATCCTCTGTAGTCAAGCATCTCATCTGCTGCTTCTCTTAATACTTCTTCCGGTAAAACGGCCGGGCCCGCTGAAAAATTGTAAATACGTCCCACTTTCGTGTGCCTCCTTTTGTCTTCTAAAACAATATAGTGTTTATTTTACGTCAAAAAAAATATTCAGTCAATAGACAATTGGCATTTGTGTATAAAAGTGTATATAAAAGTCTTTCATTCTGGTATGTTATAATTATTAAAATCTGGTACTTTAAATCAATCCACCCGAATGGTATTATCATAGTGTTTTCATGGAAACAGAAATACACATAAAAATTTTAAGGAAGTAAATAAAATGACAACAAAAAATTTATGCCTGGCTTCTGTTTTCACAGCCATAGTATGTCTTGTGACAAGATTTATCCAGATTCCGATACCACTCGGATATTTTAATATAGGAAACTGCATTATTTTGCTGTTCTGCTATGTAATGCCATGTCCTTACGGACTGTTCATAGGCGGCGTCGGTTCTGCAATCGCCGATTTATTATCAATGCCTGTATGGGCGTTTCCAACACTGATTATAAAAGTACTCATGCCACTTGCATTTTATGGTTTAATAAAATTATTTGATAAGTTCAGCCTTAAATATATTTTTGCGGCAATAATTTCAATGCTTATACCTTTTGCTGGTTATACTTTTGTAGGTGCTATCATAGCCGGAAGTCTCTATGCGGGATTCACCCAGATTCCGGGACTTGCCCTTGAATACGCAGCCAACGTTGTATTGTTTGCCGTACTTTGGTTTGCAGCAAAAAAGGCAGGACTGAGGAGAATTTATGAATCAGACCGATCACAATAGGCAAAATAAAATCGCCGTTATAAACGATTTTTCAGGATTTGGGAGATGCTCTATTGCAGTCTCCCTTCCTATAATTTCGCAGCTCAGAATACAATGCTGTGCCGTTCCCACATCTGTTTTTTCTAACCATACAGGTTTCAAAGAATATTTTTTTGAAGATTACACCCACAACATGGAAGAATATATAAGTAACTGGAAAAAACTTGATTTACGTTTTAAAGGTATCCTGTCAGGTTTTTTAGGTTCAAGAAAACAGATAGAAATTGTGCAGGATTTTATCCGTGATTTCCGCTCGGATGATACAAAGGTCATAATAGACCCGGTTATGGGAGACAACGGCAAACCTTATCCAACCTATACGGATGATATGTGTATGGCAATGAAAGATCTTGTAAAATATGCCGATATCCTTACCCCGAATCTGACGGAAGCATGTATTCTCACAGATACTCCGTACACACCTGAAACATTCGTAAAAAAAGATTATGAAACCCTGCTTATGAAGATTGCCGAATACGGTGCAAAAAAGATTGTAATAACAGGAATAGACAGCGGTATTTTTCTTACCAACTATATATATGACACCGGCAAAGGTATTTATACAACAAGGCAAAAGAGGGTCGGTCATGTCCGTTCCGGCACCGGTGATGTGTTTTCAGCAATAATTGCGGCAGATGCGGTACATGACATTGATTTCAGGGAATCCGTAAAAAGAGCCTCTTCTTTTGTTAAAAAATGTATCGAAGTTACGGAAACCTTTGACATTCCGCCTACTGACGGTGTATGCTTTGAAGAAGTTCTTCATACCTTAAAATGTAACTAATAATAACAGGAGTTGACCAATATGACTATACTATATGAAGTACATGATAATTTATATGTTAATCTTACCAACAAATGTCCATGTTCCTGCACTTTCTGTTTAAGACAGACCAGGGACCATATGGAAAATTCAGGTGTTTTGTGGCTTGAAAGAGAGCCATCTTACGAAGAGGTAATCGCAGAATTCAGCAAATTCGACCTTAACAAATACAAGGAAGTTGTATTCTGTGGCTTCGGTGAACCAACTGAAAGAATAGACGTATTGTTAAAAGTTGCCAGATACGTAAAGGACACCTTTAATAAGCCGACAAGAATTAATACAAACGGACTTGGCAATCTCGTATGCGGCAGGGACATTACCCCTGAGTTAAAAGGTCTTATTGATACTGTTTCAATAAGCCTTAATACACCTAACAAGGAAAGATACCATGAACTTGTAAGAAGCCGTTTCGGTGATATTTCTTATGATGCAATGCTTGATTTTGCAAAAGAAGCCGTAAAATATGTGCCTAATGTTGTTATGACAACAGTTGAAACAACTATTACCCATGAAGAAGAAAAAGAATGTCAGGCAATTTGTGACCGGCTTGGTGTTAAATACAGAATACGACCATTTGAGGATTAAAAAAACAGGCAGCAATGCCTGTTTTTTTATGTAAAATCTACTGTAACTGCCAATAAATCGGTACTATATAATATGGATACACTATATCCTCTGTTAAGATTCTTAAGGTAATTCTTAACCGCGTCAACACCTTCATTCATGGTAATATTTTCATTTTCCAGAATAATCGCATATTTACCCGATTTATTTATAAATCCCTGCAGTCTGTCTGCAAGTTCTTCTGAAGAATTCACTCTCATAACATTGGTAAATCCTGACATTCTGTACATTAAATCATTATAATCATTGGATATCCCGTTTGGAAGAGGTGTTGTTCCGATGTAATTATCTTCTGTATGTGTCATGGAAATATGATTGTAGGTACAAAGAAGATACTCATAAGAGATATTGTCTCCTCCGGGATAGTTACTTGTCCCGTTTACTACTGGGTCATCCCATGTAACGTCAATATAATACCAGTTTCCGTCTAATTTCACAGCATTCCACGCATGGGACACATTATCTGTTTTCCCCATTACCAGTGTACATGGTATACCCATCTGTTTCATAAATATATAAAAAGTAACAGAATACCCCTGGCATACACCTGTCTTATTATTTAAAAGATTACTTACATGATTGAAACTGTCACCTCTGTCATAGTAGTTATCATTATATGTTGTGTTGCATACTATCCAGTTATGAACAGTTCTTATCTTCTCTGTTTCGGTCATTCCGGGCTTAATTATACTGTTAAGAATACTGTTAATCGTATTAATATCATCTTCCGTCACATTACTGTATGATTTTGTAAGTTCGGAGTAATTATTGGAACTGCTGTAGGCCGGATATGCTGACGTATCATGCGCAGCAGGCTTGGTTGCAGGAACATTCTCCTGTCCTTTAGTCTCAGTCTGTGTGGCAGGTGTCGGCTCTGTGGCACGGGTAGTCACATTCTCCCTCGCAGGAGTTGTCTGTGGGGTTATCTGTGGCGTTGTATGTGCCGTTGTTTCCGGTATTACCACGGTATCCGTTGTCTGCTCTTCCGGCTCGTTTTCACCCGTTGTACCGGTTTCTTTTTCGGTACTGACTTCATCATTAGCTGTTGTTGAGGTCTCAGAAATAAATGAAGGCAGTTCATTACTGCTTTCAACATTATCTGAATCTGCTGTTTTTCTTCCGCACCCTGCCGTAAACAATAATGCAAGGGCAATCAGGACAGCATATATCTTTGCTGATTTTTTCATGAATCTGCCTCCTTTATATAATATTTTAATTAGCAATCAAATGTTTCCATTAAAGATGCTCCCGGTGAAACCATAGGAAATACCTTATCATCTTTTTCAATATGGCAATCAAGTACGCATGGTATATTCATCGCAATGGCATCCTTAAGGGCTGCTTCAAAATCTTCCTTGGTCTCAACTCTGTATGCCTTAGCTCCAAGACCCTCTGCAACTTTAACGTAATCAACCTGGTCTTCAAGAACGGTATAAGAATATCTTTGACCATAGTAAAGTGTCTGCCACTGTCTTACCATTCCGAGTACATGGTTATTAACTATTATTTCAATAATAGGAATGTTATATCTGGTAGCTGTTGCTAATTCATTCATATTCATTCTGAAGCATCCGTCTCCGGCGATATTAATAACAATCTTGTCCTTACGGCCTAACTTGGCACCGATAGATGCACCAAGTCCGTAGCCCATTGTGCCAAGGCCTCCTGATGAAAGGAAAGTTCTAGGCTCTTTGTATTTATAATATTGGGCGGCCCACATCTGATGTTGTCCGACCTCTGTTGTAATAATTGCATTACCGTCTGTAACTTCAAAAATCTTCTCCATAAGATATGGTCCTGTAAGAATATCTTTATTGTATCTGAGCGGATATTCTTTTTTCATTTCGTAGATATGGTTCATCCACTCTTTGTGATTTTCCTTATCAAGCCTTGCATTAATTGCTTCAAGAACAACTTTGATATCGCCTACTATCGACATATCAACTTTAATATTCTTATTGATTTCGGCCGGGTCAATGTCTATCTGCAAAATTCTGGCATTGGAAGCAAATTTGCTTGTATCTCCCGTTACACGGTCAGAAAATCTTGCACCAAGAACTATTAAAAGGTCACATTCCATAACGCCGAAATTAGAAGTCTTGGTACCATGCATTCCGAGCATTCCGGTATATCTTTCACTGGTGCCGTCAAATGCACCCTTACCCATAAGCGTATCACACACAGGGGCATCAACTTTTTCCACAAATTCGGCAATCTCGGCTGAAGCACCTGAAATTATTGAACCACCGCCTACAAATACAAATGGCTTTCTTGCTTTTTTAATCATATCTATTGCTTCAGCAATTTCATTGCTGTCAATATTTTTATTAGCTTCAGGTACAACCGGTGTTTTGTACTCATAATCTGCCATTTTTGCGGTTACATCCTTAGGAATGTCAATGAGTACAGGGCCCGGGCGGCCTTCTTTAGCTATTCTGAACGCATCCCTGATTACATCAGCGAGCTTATTAACGTCCTTTACAATAAAGTTATGTTTGGTAATAGGAAGTGTCACTCCAACAATATCAATTTCCTGAAAACTGTCTTTTCCAAGAAGTGGTACTCCTACGTTACATGTTATGGCAACAACCGGAACTGAATCCATATACGCCGTTGCAATTCCTGTTACAAGATTAGTAGCTCCGGGACCTGATGTGGCAAAACATACTCCAACCTTGCCCGTAGCTCTTGCATATCCGTCAGCAGCATGGCTGGCACCCTGCTCATGGCTTGTAAGAATATGTTTTATCTCATCTGAATGTTTATAAAGTTCATCATATACATTAAGTATTGCTCCTCCCGGATACCCAAATACTGTGTCTACTCCTTGTTCTTTGAGACACTCTATTAAAATCTGTGAACCTGTTAATTGCATGTCAACTCTCCATTATCTATATTATTTTATCTCTAAAACAGCACCTTTATCTGCTGATGTAACCATCTTTGCATATCTTGCAAGATATCCCTTTGTTACCCTTGGTTCTCTAGGCTGCCATTTTGCTTTTCTTTCTGCTAAAACTTCGTCACTAACATCTACATTGATTGTATTGGCAGGAATATCAATTTTAATGATATCTCCTTCTTCGATAAGGGCGATTGGTCCGCCTACCGCTGCCTCAGGTGATACATGTCCTATTGACGCACCTCTTGATGCACCTGAGAAACGTCCGTCAGTAATGAGCGCAACGCTTGAGCCAAGACCCATACCTGCGATTGCTGATGTAGGATTAAGCATTTCTCTCATACCGGGACCACCCTTAGGGCCTTCATATCTTATAACAACTACGTCTCCGGCAACAATTTTGCCACCCTTAATAGCTGCAATGGCATCCTCTTCACAATCAAACACCCTTGCCGGACCTTCATGTACAAGCATTTCAGGAACAACCGCAGAACGCTTTACAACACATGAATCAGGTGCAATATTACCTCTTAATACGGCAATTCCGCCTGTTGCAGAATATGGATTGTCAATAGGTCTGATAATTTCAGTATCCTTATTAACACATCCTTCGATATTCTCGCCTACAGTCTTACCGGTTGCAGTAATCAAATCTGTATAAAGAAGGTTTTTCTTATTAAGCTCATTCATAACGGCATAAATTCCGCCTGCCTCATTAAGCTCTTCCATATAATGATGTCCTGCCGGAGCAAGATGACAAAGATTAGGTGTCTTTGCACTGATTTCATTAGCAATATCAAGATTGATCTTAACACCTGCTTCTTTTGCAATAGCAGGAAGGTGAAGCATTGTATTAGTTGAACAGCCAAGTGCCATATCAACTGTAAGTGCGTTCATAAAAGCTTTCTCTGTCATAATGTCAAGGGGACATATATTCTTTTCAAGAAGTTCCATAACTTTCATACCGGCATGTTTTGCAAGCTTAATTCTGTCCGAATATACAGCAGGAATTGTACCGTTGCCACGTAATCCCATACCGATAGCTTCTGTAAGACAGTTCATACTGTTAGCTGTATACATACCTGAACATGAACCGCATGTAGGACATGCTTTATTCTCATATTCGTCAAGTTCTTCTGCTGTTATTTTGCCTGCGGTATAAGCACCTACTGCCTCAAACATACTTGAAAGACTTGTCTTACAGCCTTTTACATGACCTGCAAGCATTGGTCCACCACTTACAAATACTGTAGGAACATTAACTCTTGCTGCAGCCATTAATAAACCCGGTACATTCTTATCACAGTTAGGAATCATTACCATTGCATCAAAAGCATGTGCTGTTGCAAGACACTCTGTTGAATCTGCAATAAGGTCTCTTGTTACAAGGGAATATTTCATTCCTACATGTCCCATTGCAATTCCGTCACAAACGGCAATTGCAGGTACTACAACAGGTGTTCCGCCTGCCATGGCAACTCCGAGCTTAACTGCTTCTACTATTTTATCAAGGTTCATATGACCGGGAATAATTTCATTATATGAGCTGACAATACCTACCAAAGGCTTGTCCATTTCTTCTTTGGTAAAACCTAATGCATTAAATAAAGATCTGTGAGGAGCCTGCTGTACTCCTTTTTTAACTGAATCGCTTTTCATAATATCCTCCTAAATTCTCTCGGCAATCAAATCGCCCATCTTGGTTGTTGAAGTAAGCTTCATGCCTTCTGACATAATATCTGTAGTTCTGTAACCCTCTGCAAGAACTTTTTTAACTGCATTTTCGATGGCATCCGCTGCTTCATCAAGGTCAAAAGAATATCTTAACATCATTGCTGCAGAGAGAATTGTTGCTATAGGGTTAGCTATATTTTTACCTGCTATATCAGGTGCTGAACCATGGGATGGTTCATAAAGTCCAAGCTTTGTCTTACCAAGGCTTGCGCTTGAAAGCATACCGATTGAGCCTGTAATCATACTTGCCTCATCGGATAAAATATCACCGAACATATTCTCAGTTAAAATAACATCAAACTGTCCCGGATTCATAACAAGCTGCATTGCACAATTATCTACAAGCATATCTGTATATGTTACTTCAGGATAATCTGCCGCAACTTCTTTAACTATCTTTCTCCATAATCTTGAGCTGTCAAGGACGTTAGCCTTGTCAACGCTGATAACATTCTTACGACGCTTCATTGCAATATCAAATGCCTTGATTGCAATACGTCTTATCTCGTCTTCGTTATATTTAAGGGTGTCAACTGCCGTTACAACGCCATCTATTTCCTTGGTATATCTTTCGCCGAAATAAAGACCGCCTGTAAGTTCTCTCATAATAACCATATCAAATCCGTCACCGATAATCTCACTCTTAAGAGGACAGGCATCCTTAAGTTCATCATAAAGATATGCCGGACGCATATTTACAAAAAGTTCAAGTTCCTTACGAATCTTAAGTAATCCTGCTTCAGGTCTTAACTCAGGTGCTACATCATACCATCTTGAATTACCCACGTTACCGCCCACTGCTCCAAGTAAAACAGCGTCTCCTGCTTTGGCAATTGCTACTGCCTCATCTGTAAGTGGTACTCCATACTCATCAATAGAACATCCACCCATAAGAATCTTAGTATAATTAAGCTTAAAATCATACTTTCTGCCTGCCACATCAAGTACCTTTACCGCTTCTGCCACAATTTCAGGTCCAATTCCATCACCCGGAATAACTGTTACATTGTAATTACTCATTTCTATCTACCTCTGTATCTAATTTAGTACCTCTTTTCCGACTGCGTCATATAAACATAGAGAGTACATTAAGTATAATTTTATCTCATACATGCATAAAATACAAGGATATAATTTTAATCAAATATGTTGATGTATTTTACATTCCCTGGCTCTATATCAATATCATGTCCGGAAAACGTTGCCGTTTAGCGGATAATCTCCCATAATATCCAGACTTTCTGTTTTTGGGTATAAAATGGCACCCGCCATTTCTGACAGATGCATATGTAACCACATTATTATTTTTATAAATTAACAGTTTCCAAAAAGTCCTGAATCATCTTAAATGCAACACCCACATCTATCTGGAGCCAGTTTCTGTCTCCGGAATGCTCCACATTTCTTCTAAACTGACGATTTGAAAATGTAAGTGCTACTCTCTTACACACACCATTCATGTCCTTTTCTCGCATTGATGGTTCATCAATAATATATGTCTTTATGCAGCTTGCAAGTCGTGGCATATCCACATGATCTTTCAAATAACAGAAATCAAAAATATCTTTATACCTT
>ERZ1504277.175-NODE-175-length-13488-cov-5.359711_pt1 | contig 13488 bp, 10 predicted proteins | sample MGYA00575505_ERZ1504277 | MGnify/ENA primary metagenome ERZ1504277 (study PRJEB39906, sample SAMEA3182092) | gut metagenome | biome: human; feature: gut; material: Stool; isolation source: human stools | place: Canada | collected 2013-11-25 ... | reverse complement strand
CTTCTCTATGCCCTCCCGGCACTTCATATGTATCTCTTTCTTTATGCTTGCAAAATACCCACTTGCCGTTACTCTGTGAGATAATCACTGCAAATTTCAATAGTTCATCATTAACCGTATCATAAAATTTTACTTCCACCATATTTCCTCTCCATGTACATATCTATAATATTTCATTTTCAATAAAACCCGCAATACCATCTTCATCATTTGAACCAATTACAATATCAGCTCTCTCTTTTACCTCATCAATCGCATTCCCCATTGCAACACCTGTTCCACATAATTCAAGCATTCCGATATCTGCATAATCATCTCCAAATGCAATAATTGAATCTGTACTAAATCCACATACTTCCGTAATCTTCATAATTGCGTTTTCTTTCGTCACATTCTTTTTTGTAAACTTGTACCAAAATCCATCAGAGAAACGAATACAATCACAATCAGAGAGACTTCGAGTCAGCTTATCTGCCTTATCTTGATTAAATATCTCAACACACATTTTTAATGAACATTCGTTAAAATCTGAAAAATCTGTATAAATACTATCTCCCCAACTCTTATCTAACTTCTTAGGATCTATTTTATAATTCCAATAATGTGCATCTATTGTGTCTATCGTAATTTCGCAATCATTTCCACAAATATTTCTTGCCATGTCAATCATCACATTCGTTTCTTCTTCGGAAAATTCTGCCCTATAAATATATTCTGTTTTGTATTTTACTAATGCCCCTCCACTCGATATTAAAATATCGGGCATCAATTCATTTAAAAATACCAAAGAGTTTTGCTCACTTCTGGAGGTGGAAACACCTATCAATATATCATTTCCCCTGCATTTTTTTAGAGCTGATAATGTTCTGGTTGATATTGTTTTGTCACTCTGTAATAAAGTTCCGTCTAAATCAAATAAAAGAAGTTTGCATTTCTTCATATCATTTTTTCCTTTTCATTCTTCTGAATAATTACATTTGCATCAATTACTCTCCCCACAAATAGAGCCAAACTAGAGCCATTTGATAAAACAAATGCCAGAAGCCCGCATAAATACAGGCTTTCGGCATTCTAATCCGTTATTCAAACTCAATCGTTCCCGGTGGTTTGCTGGTCAGATCGTAGAATACTCTGTTTACGCCTCTTACCTCGTTGATGATACGGCTCATTACGGTCTGGAGGACGTCGAAAGGAATTTCGGCGGCTTCTGCTGTCATGAAGTCAACGGTGTTGACGGCACGAAGGGCTACGGCGTAGTCGTAGGTTCTTTCGTCACCCATAACGCCTACGGAACGCATATTTGTGAGGGCAGCAAAATACTGGCCGATTGAACGGTCAAGACCGGCTTTGGCTATCTCCTCACGGTAGATGTAGTCCGCATCCTGTACAATACGAACCTTCTCGGCTGTAACTTCTCCTATGATTCGTATTCCAAGTCCCGGGCCTGGGAATGGCTGACGGAATACAAGTTTCTCTGGGATGCCAAGCTCAAGACCGGCTTTTCGCACCTCGTCCTTGAAAAGGTTACGGAGAGGCTCGATGATTTCCTTGAAATCAACATAGTCGGGAAGTCCGCCCACATTGTGGTGTGATTTGATGACTGCCGATTCTCCGCCAAGTCCGCTTTCAACCACATCAGGGTAGATTGTTCCCTGAGCAAGGAAGTCAACGGCACCTATTTTCTTAGCTTCTTCCTCAAATACACGGATAAATTCTTCACCGATTATCTTTCTCTTCCGCTCAGGTTCTGTTACTCCTGCGAGTTTGCTGTAGTAACGTTCCTGTGCATTTACCCTTATAAAGTTAAGGTCAAACTGGCCGTTAGGACCGAATACCTGCTCAACTTCATCGCCCTCGTTTTTTCTGAGGAGGCCGTGGTCTACAAATACGCATGTAAGCTGTTTGCCAATGGCTCTTGAGAGAAGTCCGGCTGCAACGGATGAATCCACACCACCTGAAAGGGCAAGCAATACTTTTCCATTTCCTACTTTTGCTCTGATTTCTTTAATTGTATTTTCAACAAAGGCATCCATTTTCCAATCGCCTGAACAACCGCACACACCACGGACGAAGTTGGAAAGCATCTTTGTTCCCTCCTGTGTATGCAAAACTTCAGGATGAAACTGGATGGCATAGAGATTCTTATCTCTGTTTTCGGCTGCTGCCACAGGACAGTCTGCAGTATGGGCGCAGATGTCAAAACCAGGTGCAACTTTTGATATATAATCAAAGTGGCTCATCCAGCAGATTGTATTAGGGGTAACATCTGTAAAAAGTGGTGATGATGTTTCTACCATAACCTCTGTTTTTCCATATTCCCTTACAGGTGCTTTCTCGACTTTTCCGCCAAGAACGTGCATCATAAGCTGTGCACCATAACAAAGACCAAGTACAGGAATACCAAGGTTGAACAATTCATCTGTGCACGAAGGTGCTCCCGGCTCGTAACAACTGTTAGGACCACCGGTGAGAATAATTCCCTTGGGATTCATGGCTTTGATTTTTTCAATGTCTGTCTTATATGAGTATATCTCACAGTACACATTACATTCCCTGACACGACGAGCTACAAGCTGGTTGTACTGTCCGCCAAAGTCTATAACTATGACCATTTCTCTATCCATTTCATATCTCCTTTTCTAATGTATGATTGCCCCGTGGAGCAATTCTATCGCAATTCATATAATTACGCTCTGTCTCTTATCATATCTGATGAAAAGTATTTTTACAAGTATTTATAAGTATTTCTTTATATATTGTCCTGTGTAAGATTCAGGAATCTTGGCAACCTGCTCCGGTGTTCCTTTTGCAACAACAGTACCGCCTCTGAATCCGCCCTCCGGACCGATATCTATAATGTAGTCTGCTGTTTTTATGACGTCAAGGTTGTGCTCAATTACAACAACCGTGTTGCCTGCATCTGCAAGTTTGTGAAGAATCTCAACAAGCTTGTGAACGTCTGCAAAATGAAGTCCTGTCGTAGGCTCGTCCAGAATATATATTGTCCTGCCCGTACTTCTTTTACTAAGCTCGGTAGCAAGTTTGATACGCTGTGCCTCACCTCCTGAAAGCTCTGTAGAAGGCTGTCCGAGACGTATATATGAAAGGCCCACATCATATAATGTCTGTATTTTATTACGGATTGACGGTACGTTTTCAAAAAATTTAACCGCTTCCTCAACCGTCATGTTAAGGACATCATATATTGACTTTCCTTTGTATTTTACTTCAAGTGTCTCCCTGTTATAACGTTTTCCGTCACATACTTCACAAGGGACATATACATCAGGTAAGAAATGCATTTCAATCTTTATGATACCGTCACCGGAACACGCCTCACATCTTCCGCCTTTAACGTTAAAGCTGAAACGTCCTTTACTGTAACCTTTTGCCTTGGCTTCGGCTGTAGATGCAAAAAGGTCTCTTATCATATCAAATACACCTGTGTAAGTGGCTGGATTGGATCTTGGAGTTCTGCCGATAGGTGACTGGTCTATATTAATTACTTTGTCAAGTTTTTCTATTCCAATGATATCCTTATGTTCGCCCGGAATACATCTTGCCCTGTTAAGATCCCTTGCCAGACGTTTGTAAAGAATTTCGTTTACAAGCGAGCTTTTACCGGAACCTGAAACACCTGTAACACAGGTAAAAACACCTAACGGAATATCAACGTTAATATTCTTGAGATTATTTTGTTTTGCGCCTTTTATCTTTATCCAGTCCTTAGGAGTCCTGCGGATCTCAGGCACAGGTATTTTAATACGTCCGCTGAGATATGCACCTGTTATTGAATTTGGATTATTAATTATATCCTGAACCGTTCCTGCGGCAACTACTTCTCCGCCGTGCTCTCCCGCTGCCGGTCCGATGTCTACAATATAGTCCGCCGCATACATGGTATCTTCATCATGTTCAACAACAATAAGCGTGTTGCCAAGGTCCCGCAAAGATTTGAGGGCATTAAGGAGTTTGTCATTGTCCCTCTGATGAAGTCCTATACTTGGTTCATCAAGGATATATGCAACACCCATAAGTCCCGACCCTATCTGTGTGGAAAGTCTTATTCGCTGTGCTTCTCCGCCGGATAATGTACCCGTTGCTCTTGCAAGAGTGAGGTAATCAAGACCCACCTTATTAAGGAAGCCTACTCTTGAACGGATTTCCTTAATAACCTGCTTACCGATTTTTTCCTGAACCGGTGTAAGTGTAAGTTTATCAAAATACTCTGCCAATTCAAGAACGGACAATTCCGTAACCTGATAGATATTTTTATCGCCTACCGTAACAGCAAGGGAGGATTTCTTAAGACGCTGTCCATGGCACTCATCACAAGGTGTAACCTGCATATATGTCTCATATTCCTGCTTCATCATATCTGAAGCGGTCTCTCTGTATCTCTTGCGCATGTTGTCTATGAGACCATCAAAAACAACGTCATATACGCCTACTCCTCTTTGTCCCTTGTAATGAACTTTTACAGACTTACTCTTACCATATATGAGCATATGTCTTATATCATCAGGCAAATCCCTAAAAGGCGTATCAAGAGAAAAACCGTATTCTTTGGCAAGTGCATCAAGTAAAGCATAGGTAAAGCTTCCCTTATCGCTGCTTGACTGCCATCCCATACAGCTTATGGCTCCCTCTGACAGGCTCAATGAGGTGTCCGGAATTAATAATTCCGGGTCAAATTCCATTTTGTAGCCAAGACCCGCACATACAGGGCAGGCTCCAAACGGATTATTGAAAGAAAAACTTCTCGGTTCGATTTCATCAATACTTATGCCACAGTCAGGGCATGAAAAATTCATGCTGAAATTAATTGGTTCTCCGCCAATTACATCAACTATCATAATACCGTCAGAAAGCTTCATAACGTTTTCTATGGAATCGGCAAGACGGGATTCCATACCGTCTTTAACCACAAGCCTGTCCACAATAATCTCTATGTTGTGTTTGATATTTTTTTCCAGTCGGATTTCTTCGGAAAGGTCATAGGTATTGCCATCAACCCTTACACGCACATATCCGCTCTTTTTCGCAGATTCAAAAACCTTTTCGTGCATACCTTTTCTTCCCCTTACAACAGGTGCAAGAAGCTGGAATTTAGTTCCCGGTTCAAGTGCTTTAATGGAATCTACCATCTGGTCCACCGTCTGTTTATGGATTTCCCTGCCGCACTTCGGGCAATGCGGTACTCCGACTCTGGCATATAAAAGTCTGAGGTAATCATAAATTTCCGTTACGGTTCCTACCGTTGAGCGGGGATTCCTGTTGGTGGATTTCTGATCTATTGAAATTGCAGGAGAAAGTCCCTCTATGCTTTCAACATTAGGCTTCTCCATCTGTCCTAAGAATTGTCTTGCGTAAGAAGACAAAGACTCCATATAACGTCTCTGTCCTTCTGCATATATGGTATCAAAAGCAAGGGAGGATTTACCTGACCCACTTAAGCCTGTCAATACGGTAAAAGAATCCCTTGGGATATCTACGTTAATATTTTTAAGATTGTGTTCGCATGCGCCGCGAATCTTAATATAATGTCTTCTATTATCCATTGTTGTCCATTGTCTTCCTTATTTCTGTAATCTGGTCTCTGATTAAAGCAGCCTCCTCAAAATTAAGGTCTGCCGCTGCCCTATGCATCTTCTTGTTGAGTTCTTTAATGAGCTTCTCAAGCTCCTTATCGCTCATGGATTCAATATCCTTCTTAATCTTATCACCCTTGTCATTGGCTGCCTTGCTTATGGCAATAAGATCTCTTACCGCTTTCTTGATTGTAGTCGGTGTAATTCCGTGTGCCTCGTTGTATTCCTGCTGTATCTTACGACGTCTCTCAGTCTCATCGATGGCCTTTCGCATAGAATCAGTCATGTTATCGGCATACATTATAACCCTGCCGTCGGCATTTCTTGCAGCTCGTCCTATTGTCTGGATAAGTGAGGTCTCCGAACGTAAGAAGCCCTCCTTGTCCGCATCAAGTATGGCAACAAGAGTAATTTCAGGAATATCAAGACCTTCTCGTAAAAGATTAATACCTACAAGGACATCAAAAACATCCATTCTCATGTCCCTGATTATCTCCGCTCTCTCCAAAGTATCAATATCGGAATGGAGATATCTTACCCTGACACCGTTTTCCTTAAGGTATATTGTAAGGTCTTCTGCCATTCTCTTGGTAAGTGTGGTAATAAGAACTTTATTCTTCCCGGCTGTCTCCTTATTAACTTCGCTAAGAAGGTCATCGATCTGTCCTGTAACAGGTCTTACGGAAATCTCCGGGTCAAGAAGACCTGTCGGTCTTATTATCTGTTCAACCCTGTTCAGTTCATGCTCTGCTTCATATACGGAAGGTGTAGCGGATACAAACATCATCTGGTTAATCTTGCTTTCAAATTCCTCAAAATTAAGCGGTCTGTTATCAAGTGCGGAGGGCAGTCTGAAGCCATAATCCACAAGTGTGGTCTTACGCGATCTGTCGCCGAAATACATTCCTCTTATCTGCGGAATTGTAATATGTGACTCATCTACTATTATAAGAAAGTCTTCCGGAAAATAATCCATTAAAGTACATGGCATTGTTCCCGGTGCCCTGCCCTCAAGATGTCTTGAATAATTCTCTATTCCCGAACAGAAACCGGTCTCTAACATCATCTCGACATCAAAATTGGTACGCTCCGATATTCTCTGGGCTTCCAGAAGCTTATCTTCGCTCTTAAAATAATCCACCTGTTCTTTAAGCTCCGCCCGGATATTCTCCGCCGCTATAAGAAGCTTCTCCTTAGGCACAACATAATGGGATGCCGGAAAAATGGCAGTATGCTTAAGCTCTGACTTAATCTCCCCCGTTAATGTATCTATTTCCAGTATTCTGTCAATCTCATCACCGAAAAATTCCACACGCACCGCAATCTTATCACTTGCGGCAGGAAATATTTCCAAAACATCGCCTCTGACTCTGAAAGTGCCACGCTTAAAATCCATGTCATTTCTTACATACTGCATATCAATAAGCTGTCTTATGATATCATCCCTGTCACGTTCCATTCCGGGACGCAGTGACACAACCATACTCTTATAATCAATAGGGCTTCCAAGACCATATATGCAGGAAACGCTGGCAACTATAATTACATCCCTGCGCTCCGACAAAGCTGCCGTCGCAGAATGACGTAACTTATCTATCTCATCATTAATGGAAGAATCCTTCTCTATATAAGTGTCGCTGGAAGGTACATAGGCTTCCGGCTGATAATAATCATAGTAAGATACAAAATATTCAACCGCATTCTCCGGAAAAAATTCCTTAAATTCGGAATAAAGCTGCCCTGCAAGTGTCTTATTGTGTGCAATTACAAGGGTGGGTCTGTTAAGCTTCTCAATGACATTAGCCATGGTAAAAGTCTTGCCGGAACCGGTAACGCCAAGTAAAGTCTGGAACTGGTCTCCCGCTTCAAAACCCTTCACAAGCTCCTTAATTGCCTCCGGCTGATCGCCTGTCGGTTCATATTCAGAATGTAAAATAAATCTGTCCATACAAAATCACCTCTGATACTCTTGTATCAACTATATCACATAGGATATCATTTTGCAAACATTTGTTCGATTTGTTTTATAGATTTTCAAGGTACTCTATTGCTGCATCAAGTTGTGTATCCGTTCCATCTTCGTAAAACTTATCTTTATCATATTCCACTTCAATATCCGGTTCAATACCGGTTCCGTGGATGCACACCCCATTAGGAGTAAAATATCTTTCAACCGTAATCTTTAAGCCGGAACCGTCTCCAAGAGCGAATAATGACTGTACAATTCCCTTTCCGAACGTTTTTTTACCAACAACGGTAGCATAACCTCTGTCTTTTAATGCACCTGTAAAAAGTTCTGATGCACTGGCACTGTTTTCATTGACAAGAACAACACAAGGAATATCAAGTTCATCCGTTCCATCAGTAGACTTGTAGTCATTTCTGTTGCCGTATTTGTCTTCAACATATGCTATAAGTCCCTCCGGTAAAAGATAATCAAGTATCGAAACTGCACTGTTTAAAACTCCGCCCGGATTGCCCCTGAGGTCAAAAATAATACTTTCAGCCCCGTTTTTCTTAAGTTCCTCAACAGCATTTTCAAACTGTTCTATTGACGAGACAGTAAACTGTGCGAGATATACATATCCAATATTATTATCTAACATTGAATATCTGACATATTTCTGTTCGATAACAGACCTTGTAAGTTCATAGTCTTTTTTCACGCCATCCCTAAGGATTGTAACTGTAACTTTTGTTCCTTCTTTTCCCATAATAGGTGAAGAAGCCTCATCAAAATCTGTCAGGTCAATTTCATTTCCGTTTATCGCAGTTATAATATCTCCTGCTTTAAGGCCTGCATCTTCTGCCGGGCCCCCTTCAATTACCTGTAATATCTTTATTCCTCTGTCCTTTTCGTCTTTGGTAATATATATACCTACACCACAATATGAGCCTGCTGCACTTTCACCTATTTTTTTGAACTCTTCTTCTGTATAATATTCGCTGTATGGGTCACCTAATCCGCTCACATATGCTTTTATTATTGCATTTTCCATATCACCCTGTTTATAGTCAAAAAGATATTTATCATCAATCAGTTCTTTGATTTTACTAATTTTTGTAGCCGTACTCTTAGCAACTTCTATTCTCTTACTTGTCATGTTACGATATACCAGGATATTAACAAGCACCGCTATGATTAATACAGGCACAATTCCTGATATAAGGCCCTTTTTGAAACTCTTTTTTACTTCATAATCATCATACATAATTCTGCTCTCCTGTTATCTTTAATTTATATTTCTAAATAATATGCAATTTACCCCCGGATATTATCCGAGGGTTGAATTTCATTGTTTATGATGGGCTTTTAAGGTATGGTAACGGATCTGCCAGAACACCTTTTATATAGAGTGTAAGGTGCAGATGTGCTCCCGTGGACTTACCTGTACTTCCGACAAATCCGATAGTATCACCGGCATTAACTGTCTGCCCTACCGATACATTCACTCCCGAAAGGTGCGCATATAAAGTAACTACACCGGCACCATGGTCTATTTTGATACTTGTACCATATGGCTTGGTTGTCCAGTTATCGGAAGAGGTATATACATCAACCGAAATGACCGTACCTGAATAACAGGCTACAACCGGCTTTCCGTATACATTAAAGCCTGATATATCCATACCGCTGTGATTGCTGATTAAGTTACCAAAAGGATCCTTTCTCGGTCCGAAATAAGATGTTATATAACTGTATCCCGGAAGAGGCCACGTAAAACCGCCTGCAAGTCCGATTTCTTCCAATTTACGCTTGTTAGCCTCATCTGCATCCTGTCCGTTATTAGCCGCATTACGCACTTCTTCAAGCCATCTTTGTCTCAACGCCTCGGCCTCTCTCTGCTGCGCGGCAAGCTTGGCTTCTTCAAGCTGTTTCTGTACCGCAGCATATTCCTGCTGGCTCTCAAGCTGCTGTAACATTGTCTCTTTGGTTGAAAGTGCATCATTAACAAGCTGGTACTGGCTCTGTAAATCGTTCTGTAATGTAACAAGCTCTGTTTTCTGAGTCTCAAGTTCCGACCTCTGGCTTTCAAGATTAGACTTGTCATCCTGAAGCTGTACAAGAAGATTGTCTATCTTTTCCTTAGTATCTGCAAGTATCTGAAGCTGGTTCCTGTCGTAGGCAACAATACTCGAAACATATTCCGCATTACCCAGCATATCCGATAAATCTTCTGACGACATTATCATATCAAGAAAAGATTCATCACCACATTCATACATATACTGGATACGTTTTTTCATTGACTCATACTGGCTTTCTTCTGAAGCAGCAGCCTCCTCAAGTTCCACTTCGGTACTGTCAATCTCTGCGATTTTATTATTAATCTCAACATTCTTTGCATCAATTTCCGCCTGTTTGCTGTCTATCTTTGACTGGCAGGAAGAAATATTGGTTGCAATGGAGTTAATTGTAGAATCAAGCTCGCTTACATATGCTTCAATGGAAGCAATATCCGAATCGAGCTGTGAAAGTTCGCTATTCAGCTTGTCTATCTTATTCTGTGTATCCTGAATCTGCTGTTGTGCATCGTCCACGTCAGACTTGTCAACAGCATATACATCCATTATTTTTTTACCGCCAAAAGTACCAAGCACGCAAAATGCTAACACTGCGGCGGTTATTTTAATCTTTTTGCTTTTCATATAATCACCTATGTTCATTAATCTTTTAAATGTTTTGCAAGTGAAATCATACTTCCGATAAGTCCGATTCCTATTCCCAGTATAAGCGCAACCGGCACATACAGCTTAAGGATAGCTCCCACTCCCTGAAGTTCAATGATTCCGCTTAGGAATGATGAATTGGCCAGAAGATTCCTGATAGCCCCGTCATATGCAAAATATACGATAATAATCGGAATAACCGCTCCGATTAAGCCAAGTAAAATACCTTCAACAATAAATGGAGCCCTGATAAAACTGTTTTTGGCTCCCAGAAGCCTCATAATGCTTATCTCATCGCTTCTTACTGATATACCGATTGAAATTGTGTTATTGATAAGGAAAAGTGCCACGGCTATAAGTAAAACAATAACAAATACTGAGCATATATTAACCAGTTTACCTGTTTCGCTAAGACCGTTAGCTGCATTGTCACTGCTGTTAACTTTCCTTACCCCGTCTATTTTTGATATATAATCAACCAGATCTTTCTGTGCCGATGGATCATTGAAATATACTTCGTATGAAGCTGAGTTAATCAGCGGATTATCATTTTCGTAGGCATCTGCAAGTTCATTATAATAATCGCCAAAATATTTCTGTTTATACTGTTCCCACGCTTCTTCAGCAGACGTATAATGAATATCTGTTACAATATCGTTTTCATAAATTGTGTTCTTTATGGATTCAAGGCGTTCTTCTGTAATATCATTCTGAAAAAACACTTTAACGCAGAGTCCCTGCGAAATATTATTTATATTGTAGTTAATATTGCTTGTTATGGAATAAAAAACACCTATAAGAAAAATGCACAGCGTCATAGTTGCTGCTGAAGCAAGGGAAAATATTCTGTTTCGTCCGATATTTTTTATTCCCTGGACAAAACAATAACCAAATGATTTAAATTTCATAGAAGTTACCACCTTCCGCTATTTCCTGTACCACTTCACCGTTATTAATTACAATAGTTCTCTTTTTCATAGTACGGACTATTTCAAGATTGTGAGTAACAACCACAACTGTAGTTCCCTGAGTGTTAGCCTGCTCTAACAGTTTCATGATTTCCCATGAATTATCCTCGTCGAGATTACCTGTAGGCTCATCGGCAAGAAGAATAGGCGGATTATTAATCAGTGCCCTGGCTATTGCCACTCTCTGTTGTTCACCGCCTGAAAGATGTTTGGGAAATTCCTTATATTTATTGGTTATCTTAACCTCTGCCAGCATGGCGTGCACTCTGGAACGTATCTTTCTTCCCGGAGCTTCAATAACCTTTTGTGCGAAAGCAATATTATCAAAAACATTTCTGTCATCAAGGAGTCTGAAATCCTGAAATACAACACCTATATCACGTCGGAGTGTGTATAATTTTCTTCTTTTGATTCTTAAAATGTTCTTACCGTTAATTACTATTCTTCCGGATGTAGGCTCCAGTTCCCTAAGCAGAAGTTTAATAAGTGTAGATTTGCCGGAACCGCTTTCTCCTACTATGAAAACAAACTCACCTTTATCAATATGTATATTGATATTATTCAGTGCGTCCACACCGGATGAATATGTCTTACATACGTTATCTAAATCAATCATTTTATCTGTCCTTTATATTTTCTGTCTCCTGCAATTATAACCAGGTTACATATCAATAATCAATGTTTTCCATATATTTCATGTACTTAACTACCATTAATGCAATATTAAAAGTAATGGCATCCTCAAATACACGCAAATCCAGTCCTGTAATTTTCTGTATCTTGTCAAGACGGTATACTAATGTATTTCTGTGTATAAAAAGCTGTCTTGAAGTCTCTGATACATTAAGACTGTTCTCAAAGAATTTATTAATTGTAGCAAGTGTCTCTTCGTCAAAATCATCCGGCGACATATCGCCGAAAATCTCTCTTATAAACATTTTGCAAAGAGGTATAGGAAGCTGGTAAATAAGTCTTCCTATTCCAAGGTTACTGTATGCCACAACATTTTTATCACTGTAAAAAATCTTTCCTACGTCAAGTGCCATCTTAGCTTCCTTGTATGATTTGGAAACGTCTTTAAGTGAGCTGATTATTGTACCGAAAGCCACTTTAACCCTGCTCATGGCTTCTGTATTAAGGGTGTCAAGAATTACAAATGCAGTCTGTTCAATGTCTTTGTAAGTCTCGCTCTGCTTAACTTCTTTAACGATAATAATATTTTTCTCATCTACTGCAGTTATAAAATCCCTTGTTCTTGTGGCAAAAAGTGTTCTCACTGTTTCAAGGGCAGTATTGTCTTTCTCTGTCTGTGTCTCAACGAGAAGGACTACTCTCTTAGCCTCTGAATCAATATGAAGTTTTTTCGCCCTGTTATATATATCCACAAGAAGAAGATTATCAAGAAGGAGATTTTTAATAAAATTATCCTTATCGAATCTCTCCTTATAAGCTACCATAAGGTTCTGTATCTGAAAAGTTGCCAGTTTGCCAATTATATAAACATCATCGCTTCCACCCATAACAAGAAGAATGTATTCAAGCTGGTTGTCATCATATACTTTAAAAAACTGATGACCGGAAATCACCTGGCTGTCCGCAGGGGACTTTGCAAATGTGCTTACTGATTCTTCATATCCGCTGGCATCAGGAGAGGTTGTTGCAAGTACCTTTCCATCAACATCCAGTACACACATGTCTATACGCGTAATTGTCTTAAGTCCGTCAATTGTATTTTGTAAAATCTGATTTGATATCATGTGTTCTCTCCTATTCACATACTTTCGTTCATTATAAAACATATTCCGGCAAAAATAAAGTTGTTATAAAAATTTTATAATTCCGTAAATCGTTGGCTTCCGCCTTTTCTTAAATATCTGTACATAAGAGATATGGCAAGTGCAAACATTCCCGTCATCAGAAACGTATAAAGATAATCTGCATACGGAATAAATCTTAAAAGACCGTATAATACTGCCGCGCCTATGACAACAGAAAAGCCTATCCCCATGGTTGCGATAACAGCCATGCTCTGCTTAACTGCTATTGATTCATCCGCCCAGTCAAACTTCGGCATGTGAAGATTGCATATCACGCCAAGCAGGCCCATAAGGACTACGGATAATGCCGGAATAATCACAACCGCTACCCTTATCGCCGGGCTTATAGGCAATGCAATATTGGCAGCAATGCCGAAAAATATTACAATCGGCATACATACTGTCTCTTATACACATCTCCGAGCCCACGAGACTAAGGCG
>ERZ1504277.137-NODE-137-length-15283-cov-7.321119_pt1 | contig 15283 bp, 8 predicted proteins | sample MGYA00575505_ERZ1504277 | MGnify/ENA primary metagenome ERZ1504277 (study PRJEB39906, sample SAMEA3182092) | gut metagenome | biome: human; feature: gut; material: Stool; isolation source: human stools | place: Canada | collected 2013-11-25 ... | reverse complement strand
CTCCTCGATCTGGGGCGTCAGACCGGCGCACCCGGGCGCATGCAGTTCGTACCAATGGGTCCGTTTCAGTTCCCAGCGCGCAGTTTTCGGAAAATAGTAGGCGTGCAGCGTCTCGCACAGCGGCCGCACGACCCGAGCCGCCACGCCCGTCTCCTCTTCGACCTCACGCGCAGCGCACTCCTCGATGCGCTCCCCGCACTCCAGATGCCCTTTGGGCAGGTCCCAGCGGCCGTTGCGGTGGATCATCAGCCACTCGCCGCAGTCGTTCACCACCACGCCGCCCGCCGCCTCGACCGGCGTGAACTCCGCCGCAAAGGCCGCGAAAGCCCTGTCGGGATCGTCCGAAACGACGGCCACGGAGTTGTGCGATTCGAGAAAATTCAGTATCTTGGCCCGTGATATGCCGCCGCAGGCTTCGGCCGCAACGGCGTACCACGCCCCGCCGGGAGCTTCGGCCGTGAACGCCACGGCCCTGTCGGCGAAATAAACGGTACGGTTCATCTTTTCATCGGAAATTTGTGAACAAATATACGTAAGAAACCTCAAAAAATGAAAAAAATTCTCCTGATGACGGCTATTGCAGCTATGGGCCTCGGCGGATGCGACAAGCGTCCCGAGCCTCTGAAGATCGACAATGCGCTGACGGCCGAAGAGATCGCCGCCGGACGCCTCACCCCCGAGGTGATGTGGAAGATGAGCCGCGCGGGCGGCTCGTCGCTCTCGCCCGACGGCCGGACGCTCCTCTACCAGCAGACCGACTACAACATGGCCGAGAACCGCGGCGTGACGACGATCCGGGTCGAGGACATGGACTCGAAGGCCGTGACATGCCTGACGGACTTCACGTCGAACAGCCTCTCGCCGAAGTGGAGCGCCGACGGACGGCACATCTATTTCCTCTCGGACCGCGGCGGTTCGATGCAGGTGTGGCGGATGAACGCCTCGGGCGGCGACGCGACGCAGATCACGGGCAGCGGCGACGGCGAGGGCGTTCCCGACGTGGAGGGCTTCGGCGTAAGCCCCGACGGAAAGCACATCTGGTGGGTGCAGACCGTGCGGACGGCCGACCGCCGTTCGTCGGACATCTACAAGGACATGGACAAATCGAAAGCCCGCATCTACGACGACCTGATGGCCCGCCACTGGGACTACTGGGACGAGGGCGAATACCGCCACATCTTCGTCGGCGAGCTGGGCAAGGGAGTCGTGACGGGCGGCAGGGACATCATGCCCGACGCGCAGTGGGACGCCCCGCTGGCGCCCTATTTCGACATGGCCGAGATCGCCTGGAACAACGCCGGGACGATGCTGGCCTACACCTGCAAACCGCTGACGGGCACCGCCTACGCCGTGTCGACCGATTCGGACATCTTCGTCTACGACCTCGAAAGCGGCGCGACGCAAAACATCTGCAAGCCCACCAACTTCAATACCGGCAAACCCGTCAACGATCAGGCGGCCATGGTCGGCTACGACAAATATCCCGTCTGGTCGCCCGATGATTCGAAGATCGCCTTCCTCTCGCAGCGCCGCGCGGGCAACGAGTCGGACAAGGCCCGCCTGTTCGTCTACGACTGCCACACCGCCGAAATGCAGGACCTCACCGCCGACTTCGACTACAACGCCCAGAACGTCGTCTGGAGCGGCAACGACCTGATCTATTTCATCGCCCCGATCGAGGCGACGCACCAGATCTGCCGCGTCGCGCCGTCGGTCGGCGAGGTGGAGGTCATCACCCGCGGCGACCACGACATCAACGCCTTCACGATGGCCGGGGAGCGGATCGCCGCCGAGATGTGCACGATCTCGATGGCCACGGAGTTCTTCGAGATAAATCCGGAGGACGGCTCTTTGGCGCAAATCTCGGCCATCAACAAATCGGTCTACGACAATATCAGGATGGGCGAGGTGCAGAAACGCTGGGTCAAGACCACCGACGGCAAGCAGATGCTGACGTGGGTGATCCTGCCGCCCGATTTCGACCCGTCGCAAAAATATCCGGTGCTGCTCTACTGCCAGGGCGGCCCGCAGAGCGTCGTATCGCAGTTCTGGAGCTACCGCTGGAATTTTCAGCTGATGGCCGCACAGGGATATATCGTCGTCGCGCCGAACCGCCGCGGCCTGCCCTCGTTCGGACAGGAGTGGCTCGACCAGATCTCGGGCGACTACTCGGGCCAGAACATCCGCGACTACCTCTCGGCCATCGACGACGTCGCCAAGGAGCCCTGGGTGGACAAGGACCGCCTGGGCTGCGTCGGCGCTTCGTACGGCGGTTATTCGGTCTATTTCCTGGCCGGACACCACGACGGACGCTTCAAGGCTTTCATCTCCCACTGCGGTATCTTCGACTTCGAAGCCATGTACGGATCGACCGAGGAGCTTTTCTTCCTGAACAACGACTACGGAGGCCCCTACTGGGACAAGCAGAACGCGACGGCCATGCGTACCTATGCTAACTCGCCCCACAAGTTCGTCGATAAGTGGGATACGCCGATTATGATCATCACCGGCGAACTCGACTTCCGCATCCCCTATACGCAGTCGCTCGAAGCCTTCACAGCAGCACGTCTGCACGGTATCGACGCCCGTCTGGTCGAATTCGAAGACGAAGACCACCAGGTGATGAAGCCCCAGAACTCGGTGGTTTGGAACCGCGAATTTTTCGGCTGGCTCGACAAATACCTGAAAAAATAGCGTTTTTCAACCGTTTCGATGCGAACGGCGGCCTTCTTCCGGGAAGGCCGCCGTTCTATTTTCCACAACGGAATCGGAAGCCATTGATAAAAAAAGCGTATTGGTGACAACTTTTCCGTCGCTCGTTGAATTTATTTTTTTTCATGTTCCGCAAACTATAATTTTGACTTCGAACTTAAAATCAGATAAGCATTATGGAAACAACCAAGACGCTTCGCAAGTATGTAGCCCCCAGCATCGGGGTTTTGGACATCTGCATAGAGCGCGGATTCGGCGACTCTTTCCCGGGCGGCACCGTAGAACCTATGTCGTACAACGACGCAACGAACGACAGTTACTAATTAAAACCATCGAACTTATGAACCGCATAATCAATACCCTTGCCCTCGCAACGGCCGGACTGGTTCTCCTCTGCGGATGCTCCGCCGATCCTGCGACGGATGAAGCCGCTCCGGGAGGGAACGACGGAAAAACCGTCCCTGTCTCTTTCGCCGCCGAACTACCGGCAACCCGTGCGACGATCGAAATCGGCGACGACCGTTTCAACGGCGCCTGGGAGGTCGATATCGACAAACTCGGCATACACGCAACGCTGAACGGCGTCGCGCAAATCAACAAACCCTTCGTCTTTTCGAGCGAAGGCATTTTCAAAGGTGAACTCACTCCGGGAACCGGCGCCTGGACCTACCTGGCCTATTATCCCCACGGAGAGCAATCCCTGAACGGCACGTCGGCCACCATTCCTTTCGGCAATACCCGCATCCAGAAGGGCGGAACCTACAACAGCCTGTTCGACATTCTGATAGCACCCGCACAAACTACGGCCAATTCAGCGGAAGGCGTCGATGACAGCGGCGAAAGGATCCGCTTCAATATGCAGCGGCTGACGTCGATCCTGGATTTCGACCTGACCAATTCGACCTCCGACCCGATTCGCTGCGTGCTGCTGACGGCGGAAAGCGACGATTTCCTGTCGGCCAAATCCCTGAATTTCGACCTGGCACAAGGAGAGGCCGCCGCACCCGCACTCGACACGGAAGAACGGTCGAAGTCGATTTTGATAAACTTCGACGGCGGGTCTGCATCGGCCGCAGCTCAACTGGACGCCTTCTTCAATGTCCTGCCGGGCAATTACAACCTGAATCTGGACATCATCACCGCCACCAAACAGATGGCCTCCGTAAAGATCGACCGTACCGACAAGCCGTTCGAGGCGGGTGTCCTCTACAAGAAAGAGGTCGGCACGCTGACCCCTTCCGCCATTCCTGCCCCGTCGCTCGACTGGCCCGACCAGGACATCGACGCCACGCATGAAATCACGGTAGGGCCGGACCAGTCGCTCACCTACCCCGCAGCCATCGACATCACGGTACCGGGCGGTATCGCCGAACTGAAAGTCGAAATCGTTTCCGACGCCCTGAACTCGCTGGGGATACAAAACCTCGATCTGGTACACGAAACTTCGATCGCAGGAAGCATCCAATACAAAGACTTGGGTCTGAAATGCGGCACGGAGATCCAATATACGAAATCGACCGTATTCGACATCACCAAGCTCGTCCCGATGATTGCGATGCTCCCCGACGCAATCGGCAACCACGTATTCAAGGTGTCCGTTACCGACCTGGCCGGCCAAACGACCGTACAGGACCTGACCTTCCATTACGGCCAGGTAACGCTCGAAACCGCCGACCTGTGGCAAAATACCGCAACGCTGAAAATCGTCCCCTCCGCAACGGCCGCGAGCGCGACGCTCGAATACAAGCGCAGCACCGACGACGCCTGGCAGCAGGCGACCGTTTCCGACAACGGCGACGGCACTTTCACGGCCGCGATCGAGCCGACCTGGAGTTCATCGACCAACGAAATGGGTAAAACCGTTTACGAACCGGACTATGCCACCGGCGTTTTCGCAGGTACGACCTACGATTACCGCTTGAAGCTGGACGGTACAGAAAAGGAAACCGGACGTTTCACAACGGCCAAAGGCGATGTAATTCCCAACGCGGACATGTCGGAATGGAGTACTGTTTCCCGGGCAGGTCTGTCCGGAAGCAAAGACGTTCCCTACCCCAATAAAACCGGAGATTCTTTCTGGGACTGCGGCAATAACGGCATCACGACAGATTTGTGTTCTTCTACCACGGATAAATTCGGCGCAGCGGTACCCGCAGCGAAACTGCAGAGCAAAAATATGTTCGTCCTGGCTGCAGGCAATCTCTTTACCGGGAGTTTCAACTATGCCAGCATGACCGGTACGGTGAAATTCGGCAGCAAATACACCTACACGGCACGTCCCAAGGCTTTGCGCGTAAAATATCACGCCACGACCGGCGACATCGACATCGTGCGATCGCAAAATCCGGCCCCCGGTGTGGCAAAGGGCGATCCCGACAAATGCCGTATCTTCGTGGCGATCGTGGACTGGTCCCAGCCCCACACGGTCGTTTCGGGAACCGGCTCGACCACGGGAGCCTGGGATCCGGCCAACGGAGCGGACGTCGTATCGGAAGCAGGTAAAGTCGTCGGCTACGGCTCGATGTGGATCGATCAAAGCACCCCCGGCGATGCCTTGGTTTCTTCCGAAGACGCACTCAAAATCCATTGGTACGAAGAGAAAGCTCCGTCTCCCACAGGGAACTACACGATCGTGATCTCATGCGCCGCGAATGCCTACGGCGACTACATGACGGGCTACTCGAAAGCCTGCCTCTATGTCGATGACTTCGAATGGGTATATTAACTCCATTCCAGCGATATTCCGTCAAATACCTCCTTGGAATAAGGAGGTATTTGACGTTAATTCCACGCTGTTATCTCAAACAAAACGCCCGTAAAACCGGGGATTCGTGATGAACTTTACCCGTTTCGTTGAATTTATTTCCATTATAGAAAAAACCCGTTTATTTTTGTGAAAATTGTGAATATCATTCACTAACTGTCTTATGGCGAAAAAACATCGGATCCTTCTCCCTGTACTGGCGCTGCTTCTGATCGGCGCCTGCTCCCGCAACGAGGAAATCGAGCAGCCGACTTCTCCGTCCGGCGGAGTCGAAGTCGCCATTTTGTGCGACAACACGAAAGAACCGCAGGTTTACAGTCTGCCCGACGGTACCCGAACCTGGATCGACGACAACGACTGGGCTTCGACCCGCTGGGACAAAAATGACAAGATCGCCCTTTGGGCGACCGCCGACGGCAGCAACTATACGCTCAACGCCCAGAATTTCTCGCTGGCCTACTTCACCCCCAGCTATTCGACCGCCGTTTTCAATTCGACGGTCGCCGATATGCCGGCAGGAACCTATACCTACACGGCCGTCAGCCCGGTGCCCGAAAGCGTCAGCGGCACGCAGGTATCTTACCAAATTCCGGCAAAACAGACGGGCCGTTACGAGGGAAAATGGGATATTCTGGCCGCCGATCCATTGACCGCCGACGCGCTTCCCCTGTTCGAACAGTCCAACCAAATGCTCGAAACTCCACCGTCGCACGCGCTGCGCTTCCGTCACAAATGCCACGCACTGCGAATCGAAGTCCCTGCAGGCCGCAACATCTGGGGCGAACCGATCACACGTCTGGTCATCGATTTCCCGACAGAAGTCGTCGGAACCGTTTCGTTCGACGCTGCCGATCCGTCGGCCCCAATGTCCCTGACCGAAGGCTCGAAGAGCATCACGCTCGATCTGAATACCCCGCTGACGGACGAAGCCGAAAACTATGCCTGGGCCTTCATCAACCCCACGACGGTAAGCGGCGACATCTCTTTTACGGCCTATACAGCAAACGGATACCGTTCCCACACGCTCTCCGTCCCGATCGACCGCGAAATGGCGGCAGGGCACATCACCCCCATTACCTTGACGATCCCGACCGAGTTGCCGGTAAGCTATGTCGATTTTTCGGTCACGGGCGACTCCTCGAATCTGGGTGAAGAGCCTTACAACCTGATCGTCAAAGCTCCCGAAGGAATGACTTTCCGCGACGGGACGACCGAGCAGACCTTCCCCATCGACGAATCCAACAAATACACGGTGGCTTTCTACGGCGACCTTTACGGCGATCTGCTGGCTCAACAACCGTTGCAGGTCAGCTTCGAAACCGAAAATGCCCTCGTGCCGCAAAATGTAAGCGTCGCTTCGTTCACTCCCGGCGAACATCTGCCGATCGCACTCAAAATCCCGTACCTTCTTTCGGAAGATTTCGACGATAAAACCGATTTCGAATACAAAACAGAAGCTACGACATCCAATCCGGACGGTATCTCTCTGTCGCAGTACGGCTTTGACGAGGGTTGGACGGGAACCCGTCTTCAGGTTTCGCAAAAGGCGATGCGTATTTCCGTCCGACACGAAACCGTAGCCCAGTATCCGGGACGGCTCGACACTCCGCCGCTCGCCTATATCAAACCCGGAAAAACCGTAAAGCTGAAAGTGACCTTCAATGCCAACAAGGACAACGACTATCTCTATTGCAGTTTCGGAACCCTCACGGATACGGCACCTAAAAAAGGTAACGACGGCCTCGAAAACACGCTGAAAGAACAGATCGACAACCTCAATACACTGAGCGGCGTATCGTTCGGAAATATTCAGGGAGTATGCACCTGCGAAGTTCCCGCAGCAACGAATGCAACGCGCCTGTCGTGGCTGACTCAGAGAACATACAACTTCACCGGCAACGGATGGGTATCGAGAACTTGGTATATGTACCTCGACAACATCCGCGTAACCATCGTAAAATAAACCTCCAAATCAATAACCCTATGAAAAAATACCTGTTGATTCTAACGACCCTTGCACTGTTGGGGGGGGGCTGCTCGAAAGAGGAAATCCCCGAAACGACAGACGGGGAAGGCTCGGTCGAATTCCGGACCACGACCTGCTCCGAGGTCGATTCGCAGACGACCCGGGCGCAAACGTCCCTGCCGGACAACTGCAAGCCGTCCGGCAACAGCTTCAAGCTGGTCGTAAAAGGCAAAGAAGGCACCGCGACAGCGGAATACCTCGCCGAATACACCACGCTCAGCGAATATACGGCCCCCTTCATGCCCAGCGGCGACTATACGGCGACGATCAGCTACGGCGATCCGCAGCAGGAGGGCAGCACGGCTTTCTGCTACCAGGGAGCGCTCGACTTTACAATACTCGCCCGCAAGACGATTCAAAAGACCATTACCGCCTCGCTCACGAACTCGGTAATCAGCCTCGAATGCGGCGAGTGGTTCAAGAAATACTATTCCGAAGCGCAATTCACCGTCCAGACCGAAGCGGGCAACAATTTCAGTTTCACCCACTCCTCGTCGCCCGATACTCCGATCTTCGTCAAGCCGGGAAGCAAACTTCTGCTCAAAGGTACGGCGGTGAAGGCGCAGAACGGCGTGAAAGTGGAATTCCCGCAGCAGCAGATCGGTGTCACGACGGCCCGCACCTGGCACAAAATCCGGATCGACGCTTCGCAGGCGGGACAGGGCAGCATCAGCATCCGACTGGACGATACGCTGACCGAAGTACCCCCGCAGGAAATCGAACTCAACCCCGAAGCATAACCCCGTATAAAATAAGCTAAAAACAGATCCTATGAAGACTTTTACCAAATATTTGCTCTTGCCGCTCTGCTGTCTTTTCATGGCGGCGGGATGCGGAAAAGACGATCTCCCGACGGGCGAACAACCGGAAGGACCCGGTTCGGAAACGGGTATCCTGAGCTTTGAGAACTGGGACCTGACCGTAGCGGACGACATGGAAATTTTGCCGACGGACAACGCTCCCGGCACCTCTTCGACGCGCAGCACGGTGGACGCACCGGACGATTATATCGTAAAGATTTACAATTCGAAAAAAGAACAGGTCGGCAGCTACACCTATGCTGAAATAAAGACCACGGGCAATATCGAATTACCGCAGGACAGCTATACCGTCACGGCGGAATCGCCCAATTACGCCAGCACACCCGACGTGGCGTGGGAAACGCCCGTCTATTACGGCGAAATTTCGGTCAACGTAATCAAAAAGCTCACGACCACGGTCAATAACCTGGTCTGCAAATTGGGAAATATCAAGGCGACGGTCGGACTTTCCGCCGATTTGGACAGCCTGTTCAAGCCGGACGACGAAACAGACAAACTCACCGTCACCCTTTCGATCCAGGACAATTCCCTGGTTTACGGACGCCCCGAAGCCACGGGCGAAACGCTCAAACCCGGTTTCTTCCGCGCAGTCGATACGGACAACACCCTGAAAATCGTCCTTTCCGGCCAATACAACAAAGCCGGCGAGGGAGAGCCAGCCTCCTACGTGCCGGTCAATTGGAGCCAGGAGATACAGAACGTCAAAGCCGGACAATGGCGCAAGATCAACATCAAGATCCTGCATGCCAGCGACGGCAACGTCCAATTCCAGGTTACGGTCGAAACATGGGTTTACGACGAGAAAATCGACGTGGATGTCATGTCTTCGTTCTATTCTTACGGCGAAGAGGAGATTCCCGACGAAGAAATTTCGGACGAGAACTCTCCGGCAGTAACCCTCGAAAACGGGGATATCGCCCAGCCCTACCCCATCACGACCAGCATGTTCGACTTCGACGTTCAGAGCTGCTCCCCGATGATTACGGCCGTCGTAACTCCTTACCAGGGTTCGACCGTTGCCTCGCTGGAGGTTGTCTTCGATTCGGACAACGCCCAGTTCCTGGAAGCTCTCGCAACGGCCGGCTACAGCAACAACACGGTAGCCCTCTGGCCGGGCGAAAATCCGGCCGGCGACTACTGCGTAGTCAAGCAAAGCGGCTCCGATCTGCTCGTCAAGGTCAATTACAACGGTATGAAAGGATTGTACGACCACACGGGCACCCATACCGCGAAGTTCATCGCCATCGACTCCGAAGGCCGTCGCTCCTACACGACAATGACCATCAAGGTCACCCACGACAGCGGCACCGCAGAGGGACCGAACATCTTCTGGAGCACCAATCCGGAAGGTACGGATATTGTCGATATCGACTCCCGCCACACGCTCACGGAGGAGGGTATGAACGTCTTCATCAACCTCGCCTCCGAGAGCGGAATAACCGGCCTGACGGTCGATATCATCAGCGATGCCCTCACCGCCGAAGTCCTCGAAAGCCTCGGTATCGGCTTGGAAGCGCATATGGATCTGGTCAATCCGGCTTCCGACAAAATGGACGAAGGACTCCACTCGTTAGGGTTTAAGACCAAAGACGAAATCGTCGGACAGAAAACCCTGCAATTCGACATTTCTCAGTTTATGACGATGCTCTATGCCGTAGCTCCGGGCAACACGGACTTCAAATTGACCGCAACGGATGCTTCGGGACAGAACATCAAGTCCATCATGCTCTATGTTCCCCAACAGTAAACCGAAACAGTGATGAAAAAGATTCTTAAATATATTTCGCTGCTTGCAGGCGTGGCCTTCCTGACCGCAGCCTGCTCGCAGAGCGACATCGACGGCAACGCCTCGGAAGAGATGGGAACCCTGCGCCTGAGCGTCAATATCGGCGGCTCGCGTGCCGACGCATACAACGCTCTGGATCGGAGTATCATGCGCGTCTATAAGATCGAAAACGGAGAAGAGAAGCTGATCCGCAAATACCAGCCGGCTACGGAAGCTCCGGGTGATTTCTACCTGGTGGCAGGGTCCTACCGTATCAAAGTGGAAGCAGGGGACCAGAGCCAGGCGACCTTCACCAACAAGAGTTATTACGGCGAATTGGACGTCGATATCGAACCCCAACAGACCGTCCTCAAAGAGGTAGTCTGCCCAACCACCAACATCGGCGTCAAAGTCGTCTTCGATCAGACGATTCTGGACAAAATGGATCCGGGATTCAAGGCTTACGTCAGCGCCATCGACACCTTCTCCAAAACGGAAGCTGAAAACGGCTCGGTACCGACGCTCAAATACACCGAGAACGCAACGGGTTATTACCTGCTGCCCGAAGATGTTCACAACCTGAGTTGGGGCTTTTACAGCTCGAGCACGGAGTTGGGTAGCGTTTCTAAAACCGGAGTCATTCCGACACCCGAAAGCGGCAATCTTTATACGCTGACATTCAAGTATTCGAAGACTCCGAACGGTTACCTGGGCATCACCGTACAGGTCGATCAGGACGGAGAGATCCACGAAGATCCCTTCATCTTCAGCCCGCAGCCGACGATCAAGGGCGACGGATTCGACATCAACTCGGTAATCGGATTCAACACGGACGACATTTCGTTCGCAGTATCCTCGGTACAGGCGCTTTCGGGCATCTCCATCAAGGCCAACGACGAAACGATCCAGGTGTTGAGCGACGGCGCGCTGCTTCCGGAAGCCGCAGCCAAAGGCATCAGCTACACCAAGACCGACGACAACAGCGGCAAACTCTCCCTCGGCGGAACCTTCTTCTCCACGTTCGCCGGCGGCATTCACGAAGTAGAATTTACGATGACCGACGTCGCACAAGCCGAAGGTACGGGCAAAGCCCGCATCGCAACACCCGGACTCACCGACCTGGCGGTGTACGACCTCTGGCTCAATACGGCCGATTTTCAGGTAATCGTCACCGATCCGGCGCTCACCAACGTCAAAGTACGTTACCGCGAACGCGAACGCCTGGCGGAGTCGCCTGCCTTCGGTGAGTGGAAGACCGTAACCGCCGTTGCGGGTGCCGACTATACCTATACGGCACAAGCCATCGACTTCGCCGCAGACCGCGATTACGAATACCAGTTGCTCATCAACGATGCGGAAACGGGCGAGATACACAATTTCTCGGCCGCAACGGGCATTCAGCTTCCCAATGCGGGATTCGAAACCTGGACGAACAGCAAAACCTGGTACCCCTGCTCGGCGGACGAAATCGGCTCGAACGGCATGGGTACAGGCTATACCGGATTCTGGGGTACGGGTAACCCCGGTGCCAATGCCGCCGGTATCGTGGTGACCGAACCCGCAGACGATCCCCGTCCGGGATCGACCGGGAGCAAGTCCGCCCTGCTCAAGACCCAGAGCGCTTTCGGCGTAATCGCTGCCGGCAACCTCTTCATCGGAGCCTTCGGCGGTGTTCACAACATCACCAAAGGCGATGTGTATATGGGTCGTCCGTTCACCTTCAACGCCCGTCCCAAAGCGATCACATTCTGGTACAAAGGGACGGTCGGGTCCGGCGACAAGGCCCGCTTCTTCGTCTGCATGGGCAAATGGAGCTCCTACCACAAGATCGACACGAACGACCAGAGCACCTTCTTCGATCCTTCCCAGGAAAGCCTGCCCGAAGGCCCCATCTACGGCCACGGGGACTGGCTCAACGATACCTCCCAAAGCGATTGGAAAAAGATCGTAATTCCCATCAAATACCGCAGTGATGAAAAGCCCAATTACCTGATGGTAACAGCCTCGGCGAGCTACCGCGGTGACTACATGGAAGGGAACAAGGAGAGCAGAATGTATATCGACGACATCGAATTTGTATATTGATTTTCATGCGAGGAACCGTCGCCATCCTGACACTGACACTGTCACTGTGTCTATGTTTTGCAAGCAATCAATCGCAGGCCGCTCCGGGACCTGCGATTGATTCGGCAATACCGCAACCCGATTCTTCGGAAACCGTGAACACGGGCTCCGAAAGCCCTCGGCCCGAACATCCGCTTCGGACCGATGCACAATCGCCTGCTCCGATGGAATCCGCCCCGGAGCGTAAGGCCGATCCTCGCGCAGAACGGGGCCTGACTTCCATGTCCAACCAGTTCGTCCCCCGGGGACAATGGATTTTCGGAGCCTCCGCCTCCTACTCTACCCACACGAACAAAGATTACACGTTTCTGGTAATCGAAGATATCAACTCAGACGGCTACACCTTCAAAGTCACCCCCCTGATCGCCTACGCGATCCGGGACAACATGGCTATCGGCGTCAAATTCATCTATTCCCGCTCATTGCTCCGCATAGATAGCGGCAGCATCAAACTGGGCAGCGACATCGACCTCGGTGTCGATTTCTACAACGCACTGCAACACAACTACTCCGGAGCTTTCATCTGGCGTCAGTACATCCCTCTGGGACAAAACAAGCGCTTCGCCCTGTTCAACGAAACCAGCCTGACATTGGGCGGCGGCCAGTCCCGGTTCGCTGCGGACTCCCCGATCCGGGGCACTTACGAAACCAATTTCTCCGCCTCGATCGGCATATCGCCCGGCCTGGTAGCCTTCGCCACCAACAACGTAGCTTTCGAAGTCAATGTCGGCGTAATGGGTCTTTCCTACACCCGGACACGCCAGGTACACAACCAGGTAACCGTCGGAAAGCGAACTTCGAGCCTGATGAATTTCAAAGTCAATATCCTGTCGATCGGGCTGGGTATATCTCTCTATCTATAACGCGGAAATACGATGAAACGACTGATTTTTACCATACTGATAGCCGTCGCAACGGTTTCCATGCTCCGAGCCCAGGAACCGACATCCCTGGAGGCAATTCCGTCTTCCCGCTTGCAGGACAGCCTCTACGCCACTCCGGTTCCGACGACCGTCCCTGTCATCGAGGAACTTCCGGCCCCGACGTTCTACGCCGATCTGAGCGACTCGTCCGCATCGATGCCGACCTCGGTTTCCCCGGTACGTCGGAAACAACGATTCCTGCCGATGAAACGGAGAATCGACCGTGAAATCAACAAAATCAAATTCGCCTATGCAGGTGAAATCGCCCTGGGCCTCACCGTATCTTACGGCACCCTCTCAAGCGACGACACGGACTACCTGCTGATCCTGGACAACCTGAATCTGAACGGCAGTATCTTCACCATCAACCCCTCTGTAGGCTACTTCTTCAAGGACAACATGTCGGCCGGCGTCCGTTTCGGATACACCAACATCAACGGAACGCTGGACACGGGCAATTTCAATCTGGGAGAGCAAAACGACGTCAATCTGGCCTTCAAAAACCTCCACCTGCAAAGCAGTGCACTGTCGGTCGGCCTCTATTTCCGCTCCTATGCGGGATTGGACAGCAAAGGACACTTCGGGCTTTTCGGTGAAGTAGATCTTTCGATGAAGACCGGTAATTCGGAGTTTACCTACGAAACCGAAGGCACCCTCAGAAGCACGTTCAGCGACGACCTGAAACTGTCGCTCGGGTTCAACCCGGGTCTGGCGGTTTATATCTTCCCGAACGTGTGCAGCACCATTTCCTTCGGACTGGGCGGTATCGAATACACCAAGATCAAACAGAAAGATGCCGACGGCAACGAGATCGGGCAACGAACCGCTTCGAAAATGCGGTTCCGGCTCAACCTGCTCAATATCCGCATCGGCGTTACCGTTCATCTATGGAACAAGAAAGCCAACAAAGCATGATGAAACATCTCCGACATATACTTATCGGCATACTCCTGCTGCTGACCTCCTGCATCGAAAATTCGATTCCATATCCGGTCGTCACGCTGCAAATCCTCGGTGTCGAAGGCGAAGGTTTCACCTGCGCACCCGAAGATATCAATACCCAGGAACGAATCGTCACACTTCATTTGGACGAACAAACCGACATCTCCAACGTAAAGATCGACAAAATATCGGTCACCGAAAATGCCCGGTCGTCGAAACCCCTTTCGGGAACATTCGACCTGCGGACTCCGCTATACATCACCCTTTCGTTTTATCAGGATTACGAATGGACGATCGTGGCGGACCAGAAGATCGAGCGTTATTTCGAAGTCGAATCGCAAATCGGTGCCGCAGAAATCGACGTCGATCAACTTACAGCGAAAGCATACGTCCCGGAAGGAACCGATTTGAGCGACCTCAAGGTCACACGGCTGAAACTCGGCCCGGCGGACATTACCACGATGACACCTCCGATCGACGAGCTGACTTCGTTCGAATCGGTCCGCTACGTTTACGTCGCTTACCACGACTTCGAAGAGAAATGGTCGCTTTACGTCGAAGCTACCGATACCAAGGTACGCTTCACGCAGGTCGATGCCTGGAGCGGGGTCATCTGGGCCTATGCCGAAGGCAACAGCGCGGACGAACTGGGATTCCGTTATCGCAAGACCGGCGACGAGGCGTGGACCGAAGTCGATAAGAAGCAAATCAACATCTCGGGCGGTGCATTCGACACCTGTATCACGGGACTTACCCCGGAAACCCAATACGAAGTAGTCGCCTACTCCGGCAGCAACGAAACGGAAGTAGCAAGCGTCACGACCGAAGCAGCACCACAACTCCCGAACGGAGGTTTCGAAGAGTGGGAAACGATCGACAAAGTCGTCTATCCCTACCTGGCCGACGGCATTCACTTCTGGAATTCAGGCAACAAAGGCGCCAGCATCGGCAACGCTACTCCGACCGACAAGACGACGGACGTGCGTCCCGGCACATCGGGCATCTATGCCGCACAGCTTTCGTCGAAGCTCGCAGGTCTGGTCGGCGTTTACAAATTGGCCGCCGGCAATCTCTTTACAGGCATATTCTACGGAATCCGAAATCTCACGCACGGTATCGTCTGCTTCGGACAACCTTTCGAAGCCCGTCCGACGGCTCTGCACGGCTGGTTCAAATACAACCAGGGAATGCTGACCAACGTGGGCA
>ERZ1504277.105-NODE-105-length-17908-cov-4.508598_pt1 | contig 17908 bp, 20 predicted proteins | sample MGYA00575505_ERZ1504277 | MGnify/ENA primary metagenome ERZ1504277 (study PRJEB39906, sample SAMEA3182092) | gut metagenome | biome: human; feature: gut; material: Stool; isolation source: human stools | place: Canada | collected 2013-11-25 ... | reverse complement strand
TTTCTCATCCATCTCATTTTCCATAAGTTTGTTATAGATAAGTTTTAACGGTTTAAAATTATTGTTCTGGGGCTTTGCCGTATTATCGGATGTTTCTTTCTGTTCCACATCCTTTTCTTCGGCATTACCGGGTGTCTTATCAAGGCCTGTCATATGGCTCTGGAGCATATCATGAAGGCTGTCAAGCTTCTGCTCAATGGTATTTTTGCCTGTTTCCGTATATCTGCTGTCATCAACACGATAATCTATACCGGACATTTTATCTGCTGCCGGCTTAATTTCCTTAGTCGCTGCCGCATTAACCGCAGGTCTTCTGCTGCTTACTTTCTGTTCAAATTCTTTTTCTTCCAAAGCGGCTGTGATTTCCACATAATCATGTTTAAAAAATCTGGCAAAACCTCTTTGCTTCATTGTCTTAACATTTAAAACAACAGCTTCCGGTCCTAAATCCTCTTTAGCAGCAAGAATTGCCGCTGTCTCTGTATCTGCTTTGTATTTCTTAACTATCATCTTATATTGTCACCATCCCAACTGACTGTAATTCAACATCGGATTCAATTTCATTATACGATATAACTGCTACGTCTTTAAAGTAGTCATTGATAATTTTCTTAAAATATATTCTGACAATAGGCGAAGTAACAATTATCGGATTAGCTCCCATATCTTCAAGCTTTGCAAGTTCTGTCTTAACAGAATTAACAATCTGTCTTATCTTATCCGGTGCAAGATTGATATATCCACCCTGCTCCGTCTGTTTTACAGAACCCATTATCTCCTGTTCAACCGCAGGATCAAGAGTTATAACCCTTGTAGTCTCATTTCCAGGGAAATATTTATTGGAAATAGCCCTCTTAAGGCTCTGTCTTGCATATTCGGTAAGAACATCCGTATCCCTTGTCGTACCTGCATGGTCTGCAAGAGATTCAAAAATTGTAAGAAGGTCTCTTATTGAAATGCCTTCCGCAAGAAGATTCTGAAGAACCTTCTGAATCTCACCCACACCCATGAGCTTAGGTACAAGTTCCTCAACAAGCGTAGGATTGTTCTCTTTGAGGTTGTTGATAAGATTCTGCGTATCCTGTCTTGTAAGCAGTTCTGCAATATGGCTCTTAATAACCTCTGTAAGATGTGTAGCAATAATTGAAGGCGGATCTACCACGGTATAACCAAGTGACTCTGCACGTTCACGCTGGTTCTCGGTAATCCATATTGCCGGAAGATGGAAGGATGGTTCAAATGTAGGAATACCTGAAATCTCTTCTTCCACAAATCCCGGATTCATTGCCATATAATGGTCAAAAAGAATTTCTCCCTCGCTGACCTGGATACCCTTTATTTTGATAATATACTGGTTAGGATTAAGCTGGATATTATCCCTTAATCTTATTATTGGCACAACCGTACCAAGTTCAAGAGCTACCTGCCGTCTTATCATAACAACACGATCAAGTAAATCTCCGCCCTGATTAACGTCGGCAAGAGGAATTATTCCGTAGCCGAATTCAAGTTCGATAGGATCAACCTGTAAAAGTGAAACAACATTTTCCGGTTTGCGGACTTCTTTTGCTTCCATATCCGCATTTTCTGCTTCTTCTTCTATCTCTGCAACTGCCTGTTTCTGGGTCATTACAGCAGATATTGCTATAAGACCTGCTCCCAACGGTACAAATACATACCATGGAAGAGGTGTAACAACACCAAGTACAGCTATTACAATACCTACGATTCTTAAAACAACAGGAGTTGTAAAAAGCTCGCCAATAATAAGTTCAGGTAATTTAACCTCTTTGGAAGCTTTGGTTACTACGATACCTGATGAAAGAGATATAAGCAATGACGGTATCTGGCTCACAAGACCGTCACCGACGGTAAGAAGCGCATATGTACTGAGTGCCGTAGAGATATCCATTCCTCTTCTTGTCATTCCCATTATAATACCGCCGACAAAGTTAATAACCGTAATGATAATACCCGCTGTGGCATCACCCTTTACATACTTTGTGGCACCATCCATTGAACCAAAGAAAGATGCTTCCTGCTGTAATTTTTCCCTTCGTATCTTGGCTTCTTTATCAGTTATGGCTCCTGTGTTAAGATCTGCGTCTATTGCCATCTGTTTACCAGGCATAGCATCAAGTGTAAATCTTGCCGTTACTTCCGCAACACGTTCAGAACCTTTATTGATTATAATAAGCTGTACAATCAAAAGTATGATAAATACGATAACACCTATTACAAGGTCATTGCCGGCAACGAAAGAGCCAAAAGCCTTAACGACTTTACCCGGGTTACCCGTACTGAGAATAAGCTTTGTTGAAGATACGTTAAGTGCTATCCTGAAAATTGTTGTAAAAAGAAGCATTGAAGGGAATGCCTGCATATCAAGCACATCATTGGAATACAATGCCGTAAAAAGAATTATAAATGCCACAGTTATATTAATGGCAAGCATCACATCCAGTAAGCCGGGAGGAAGTGTTATAAAAAGACAGACAATAGCTGCTAATAAATATATGCCAATCATAATATCTGTCTTTTTCATTTTTTTGTCTCCTTCCTGTAATTATTATATTTTATGTTTAACTTTCCATACAAAGGCAAGAACCTCAGCTACTGCCTGATACAGTTCCTGTGGAATCTCACTGCCCAGGTCAACATTATAGTAGAGCATCCTTGCAAGAGGTTTGTTTTCAACGATTTCAACCTGATTTTCCCTTGCAGTCTCTTTAATTTTCTGTGCAAGATAATCTTCTCCCTTTGCCACAACAACAGGTGCTTTTCCTGAATTCTGTTCATATTTCAATGCAACCGCAAAGTGGGTAGGGTTCGTAATTACAACATCAGCCTCGGGAACCGCCTGCATCATTCTTCTCCTTGATGCCTCGTTCATCCTTCGCTTCTGCTGGTTCTTAACTTCAGGATTACCTTCGGTATCCTTCCATTCATCTTTTAATTCCTGCTTAGACATTTTCATATCATTTTTGAACTTGACATATTCAAAAATAAAATCGGCAATACCCACAATCAGATATATCACACTGATGGTTATACCTACATCCAGAAGTACATCTCCCATTCTGATAATTGCCGCTTCAAGGGATATATTATAAAAATTATAAAGCAGTCCTATTTCTTTTTTTAATTTATTATAGGTTACTAACATACATATTGCCACAATGGCAATGGACTTAAGCAGCTGAACAAGCGTTTTAACTGAAAAAATACGCTTTATGCCGTTCACCGGATTAAATTTATCCGCTTTCGGTTTCATTGGTTCTGCAGTCGGTTTCCATTTTACCTGGACCAAATCACCTACAAATGCCACAAGCACTGCTGCCTGTCTCTTATACACATCTCCGAGCCCACAAGCACTGCTGCAGCCATTATAGGAAGCAGAATTACAAGCATATCAAGTATGGCATCCGACATATAATTTTTAAAAAATCTCGAAAGGGAATTAAGTTCAAGGGAGGTTGCATTGACCTCGCCCATCTTTTTGTAAATAACCTTAAATTCATTAATGAATTTAGTTCCCATCGTCCCTACATATATCTTTAGTATTATAAAAAATACCAGCAGGGAAACCGAGCTTGTCAGGTCCCTACTTTTAGCAACCTGACCTTTTTTTCTTGCGTCTTTTAATTTCTTGGCAGTAGCCGGTTCGGTCCTCTGTCCACCCGGTCCGTCTTTGGCGAAGAACTGCAGATTGTATTTGATCATCTAAGTCCTCCCGCAACCAGCTTAACCGCAGCCTTAATGTTCTGATATATAAAATTGGCTATCTGCGGAAGCAGTCCTACAGTAACAAACATTATGACAAGACCTGCCAGGATTTTTATCTGGATACCAACAGCAAACATATTAAGCTGTGATGCGACTTTTGCCAGAATACCCAATACACAGTTCACAATAAGGAGCGATACAAATACCGGTAAAGCAATCCTGAAACCTATTATAAAATAATCAGAAACAAGTGTAACCACCGAACTGTATAAGGAAGGATTAACTGATAATCCGTTTATAGGGATAATAGTATATGTATCCACAATCGCTGATATAAGGAACTGATAAAGTCCCGATACCATAAGGAGTAAAAATACCGTATAGTAATATAGCGTACCTGATACTGTAGTCTGGTCTCTAAGGGTAGGGTCATACTCGCTTGCCATTGACAAACCAATATTACTGTCAATAATGTTACCCGCAAAAGTTATGGTCTGCACACAGACCATACAGGAAAAACCAAGTAAAAGCCCGACTACGCTCTCCTTGATTACAAGAATCGCATATTCCAGAATACTGCTGTATTCCAGCGTTCTGTCCGGAACAAGCGTAAACACAATTAACGAAATAAAAAAAGCTAACCCCAGTTTAGTCCTCTGAGGTGTATTAGCCATATTAAAAAAAGGTGCCGTATAAACAAAGCTAGCTATACGTACCAAAATCAGGAGAAAAACCTCCCAGTAATTCAAAGCTACCTCATAATTAAACATACGAACACCTGCCTGTTTATGAACGACCTATGTACATATTAAAATTAGACCAAAGCTCGTTCATATATGATGTAATATTATTGAGCATCCATGAACCAAACAACATTACTCCGATAAAGACTGCTATAATCTTCGGAACGAATGTCAAAGTCTGCTCCTGAATGGATGTCATTGTCTGGAATATACTTATAACAAGACCGACAACAAGAGAAATAATCAGAATCGGTGCCGAACACTGGATTATAAGATAAAGTGCTTTTCTTGATATATCAATTATCTGTTGTTCAGACATACGTTCCTCCTAAACTAGTAAAAAGTCTTAACTAAATTACCTATAACAAGATTCCAGCCGTCAGCCATTATAAACAAAAGTATCTTAAACGGCAACGATATTGTCGTTGGCGGAAGCATCATCATACCCATGGACATAAGTGCCGATGAAACAACCATATCTATTATTATAAACGGTATATAGATAAGGAAACCTATTATAAAAGCAATTCTTAATTCACTGACTATAAAACTCGGTATCAATACCTGAATCGGTATATCATCATAGTCCTTCAGCGTTGAAGTATCCACCTTGGCTATATCGATAAACATCCTTATGTCCTTGGTGTTGGTCTGCTCCAACATAAACTGTCTTATCGGCTTAATGCCCACATCATACGCTTCCTCCGACGTTATCTCATTCTTGGATAAAGGCTTAATTGCGTCATCATACACCGTCTTAAAAGTAGGTGCCATGATAAAGAAAGTAAGAAAAAGAGCAAGTCCCACAAGCACCTGGTTAGGCGGTGCCGTCTGTGTGCCTATTGCTGAACGCGTAAAATGCAGCACGATAATAATTCTTGTAAAAGAAGTAAGCATAATAAGAATGGAAGGAGCAAGTGCAATAACTGTCAATACCAAAAGTATCTGCAATACGCTTGCAAGGTCACTTCCATTTCCTGCCGATATTCCTATTGTTAAATTACTTGAACCGGTTGTCTCTGTCTCACTCACGGTAGGAATGGTATCCGTTGCATAAATATTGGTCCTGCTTAAATGGATTACCGTAAAAACAATTGCAATGACAAAAACAAGCCTTACAAGTCTCAAGAAGAGCTTATGTTTCTTCTTCATCTGTCTCTTCCTTTTCTGTTTTATCTTTATGAACTATCTTAAATCTTGAAAAGACATTACCAAATGTCTCTCCTGTCTTAGTATTGTCAGTAAGTACAAGTTCATCACCGTTAATCTCGCCTATGGTTGTAACAGTATCTTTACATACAGCAATAAGAAAATACTTATCGCCCACATTAACAACCTCTAAAATCTTATTACCTGAAAGTCTCAGACTCTCAACAATTTTAATGTTGCCGCAGCTTATCTGCTTCTTCTGATAAGAACCAATCCACCGTGTAGTAAAATATGTAACGGCAAGAACTACCAGAAAGATTACTGTTACCGAAATAAACTGTGCAACACTGTTATTAGCAAGTGAAACAGTTACCATAATTAACCAACAACTTTTCTTACAGCCTCAAGAACTCTGTCTGCCTGAAAAGGCTTAACAATAAAATCTTTCGCACCGGACTGGATTGATTCAATAACCATCGCCTGCTGTCCCATTGCTGAACACATAATTACGGTTGCTGAAGGATCCGCTTCTTTAATTTTCTTAAGAGCCTGTATTCCATCCATCTCAGGCATTGTAATATCCATAAGGACGAGGTCCGGCTTCAGTTCAGCATATTTCTCAACGGCTTTAGCTCCGTTCTCAGCTTCTCCGACTACAGTATATCCATTCTTAGTAAGAATGTCTTTAATCATCATTCTCATGAATGCTGCATCATCGCAAATTAAAATATTCTTAGCCATAAAAAATTCTCCTATCACACAATATGATTATTCTTAATTATACAATAGTTTTAATATTTTTCCTACTGTTTATTTAACTATTTCTGTAATTTTAACACCAAAACTTTCTTCAATAACAACTACTTCACCTTTGGCAACATACTTGCCATTTACAAGTACATCAATAGGTTCACCTGCTATTTTGTTAAGCTCAACGATAGTTCCCGGCGCAAATTCAAGAATTTCTTTGATTGACTTGGTTGTTCTGCCAAGTTCTACTGTCACCTCAAGAGGCACGTCCATAATAAGGTCAATATTCTCATGACCCGGCAACGCATTTCCGCCTGTAAATGGCTGGAAAGAAGCCGGCTGGACGTTTACATTCTCGTAATTCTGGGATGGCATTGCATATCCCTGTGGTGGCATTGCATATCCCTGTGGTGGCATTGCATATCCTTGTGGCGGCATTGCATATCCTTGTGGCGGAACCGCTCCTGCCATCTGCTGTGGCTGCTGTACAGGCTGTGGCTGTGGTGCCGGTTGCTGTACAGGCTGTGGCTGCGGTGCCGGCTGCTGTACAGGCTGTGGCTGTGGTGCCGGCTGCTGTACAGGCTGTGGCTGTGGTGCCGGCTCGGATGCCTGTTGTTCAGGCTGTGCCTCTTTCGTTGATGTTGTCATTCCGGAAACAGCATCATGCATAAATGTCTCATAAAGATGTCTTGCAAAATCAAACGGGTACAGCTGCATAATCTCACTGTCTATAAGTGTACCTATAGTCATTCTGAAAGAAACTTTTACAAAACGTTTCTGAAGGAATTCAGGTATGTCCTTCTTATTGTTGTCATTCAAATCAACCAGATTAGCAATTGGCGGACTTATATCTATCTTCTTTCCTAACATTGAAGACATCGAAGTGGCGGCAGAGCCCATCATCTGGTTCATTGCTTCACCGATTGCACTAAGATGTAATTCTCCGATAGGTTCATCGCTTACATTACCCGGGCCACCCATCATAAGGTCAGTAATAATCTTAACGTCCCGCTCCTTTAATACAAGAACATTATTGCCGTCAAGTCCCGATGTATAAGAAATCTGCAAAAATACGCAAGGCTTGTCGTAAGAATCGGCAAGTTCCTGCCAATTCATATATGTAACCTTAGGTGTTGTAATATTTACAGTCTGGTTAAGCAGGGTACTGAGTGTTGTTGCGGCAGTTCCCATACTGATATTGGAGATTTCTCCGATGGCGTCTTTCTGCTCATCTGTAAGTGTCTCTTCTCCATCTGTATTGGCATCCGCAAGTCCATCTACATTGGCACCTGCCAAAAGTGCATTTATTTCTTCCTGTGATAACATTCCATCCATCTTACTCTTCTTCACCTCTCAACACATTCGTTATTCTTACTGCATAATTATCATCTGACGAACCCGGCAATGCAGTAAACTTATGTATATTGCCGACATAAACATCAAGTTCTTCATCAACTTTTCTGTCAAGTCTGATAATATCACCAACATTTAAATTAAGAAAATCATTAACAGATATTGTGCTGTTGCCCAAAACAGCCTTAACCGGTATCTGTGCTTTGGATATGAGTGAAGATATTGCATCTTCGTATGTCTTAACATCTCTATGCTGCATTGTAGAGAACCAGTATTTGGTATTCAGCTTATCCATTACCGGCTCCAGCACCGAATACGGAAGACATACATTCATAAGTCCTTCCGTGTCTCCAAGCTTAATGCTTATCGTAACAATGGCAATCATCTCGCTAGGAGAAATAATCTGGGCAAACTGGGAATTAGTCTCAATTCTCTCCATTCTCGGTACAATGCTTAAAACATTCTGCCAAGGCTCTCTTAAAAGATTAACACAAATATTAAAAATTCTTTCAATTATTGAAAGCTCTATTTCCGAAAAATCTCTTCCCTTAGACAACGGTTTACCCGCTCCTCCAAGTAATCTGTCTATTATTACAAAGCCCAGATTGGAAGCTATTTCCAATACAATATTGCCATCTAACGGTTCAAAATCCACAACTCCCAGAAGTACCGGGTTGGATAATGCATTGGAAAATTCCGAATAAATTACGGCTTCGGAAGTCTTAACCTCAACCTGTACCGGCATACGCAGGTAAGCAGGAAGATTGGTCGAAAGCAATCTTCCGTAATGTTCAAATATAATTTCAAGCGTACGAAGATGTTCTTTTGAGAATTTGGCAGGTCTGGCAAAATCATAGTCCTTAACCGTCTTTTCCTCAGTATTTTTCATTTCCTCTACATCGAGTTCACCACTATTAAGCTGTTTTAACAAGTTGTCTATTTCACTCTGCGAAAGGACTTCGCCCATCTTCATTCACCTTCTTTTCTATAGATTATAACAGAATATTACAAATTATGAAACAACATATTCAGGGAAAGACACATCATATATTGCCCCTGTATCATAATAAGCCTGAAGGGCTTTTAAAAGTCTGTTTTCCATTTCTTTCTTGCTATTGCTTGCCTCTTCCTTAGTATACTCAATAACAATATCTCCTACCGCGCTTCCGAGATATGTTGTCATTGTGCTTTCTATAAGTTTCTTTTTATCCTTATAGTCAGACTGTCTCTTATCAAGCTTGATTGTAACAGAAAGTTTTAAATAATGTACTTTGCTGTCCGAAGCTCCCTGCTTAAGAGTAAATACCTGACTTGTCTCATCATCGCTGAACTTAACCTGCACATATTCTATATCTTCTGCTGATGGAGCACCATTCTCAGTACTGTCTCCACTGACATTCAGATCCACAATTTTTGCAATTTTACCAACAAGGTTATTAGTCTTGCTAACCGCCGGTACAAATGTAAATACAAGTATTACCGATAAAACAAGATTGACTAAAACCAATGCAAGAATGACAAAATTAATCATGCCTTTTTTCATTATCATCACCTAAACCCACCTAAGGGTCCCTTCTGCTTAACTGTTATAACTGTTATATATTTTAATTTCAACTCTTCTATTCTGGGCACGGCCTTCTGCTGTGTCATTGGAAGCAATAGGATTGTATTCGCCTCGTCCTGAATGTTTAAGTTTAACAGGACTTATGCCTTTATCAACAAGGAAATCAAAAACAGCAAGTGCCCTGTAATCCGAAAGCACATTATTGCTTGTAAAAATATCCCAGTTAATCGGAACATTGTCCGTATGGCCTTCTATCTCAATTAGGTTATCCTCATACATCTTCAAAATCACTGCTACGTCTGACAAAACTTTCTCCGCATCACTTGTGAGGGTAGCCGATGCAGAATTGAAAAGCAATGCGCCTTTCATATTCAGACATACATAATGTTGTGTAACCTGAACCTCTATGTTATTGCTCTGTCCCATCTTATCAAGGAGATTCTCTATTTTGTCACCCATCTGTTCTGAGTCTTTCAGTTCTTCTTTGCCTATAAGATCCTGTGCCTTGTCAATTTCAGATTTATCACTGTCGTCGTCACTGGCACCCATACTGCTGTAATACTCGCTAAGCTGGGTAAGCTGGCTCGCCCCGCTGGCAATTAACATTCCGTCATCAATTCCCGTAGAGCCTCCGTCAAGGACACTGTAACTTGAAGAAAAAGATGCTATAACTTCCTGAAATTTCTCGGCATCAATAGTTGACATTGAGAAAAGCATAACGAAAAAGCAAAGAAGCAGATTCATAAGATCAGAAAAAGTATTCATCCAGCCATCTGTTTTAATTGGTGGATCTTCATTTTTCTTTCTAGCCATCTACCTGGTCACCTCCACCTTCCTGTCCGTCACCATAACTGTTTCTGTCATTTGGAGAAAGGAATGACTTAAGTTTCTCTTCAATTACCCTAGGATTCTCTCCTGCCTGTATTGAAAGAAGGCCTTCAATCATAACTTCCTTAAGTATTATTTCATCTGAGTTATTAACTCGAAGTTTATTGGCAATAGGCATTGCAATCCAGTTGGCAAGCATTGAGCCATATAAAGTTGTAATAAGTGCTACGGCCATATTAGGTCCGAGGGCACTTGCATCTGACATATTCTTAAGCATATTAATAAGTCCTATAAGAGTACCTACCATACCCCACGCAGGACCCATTGCAGCCAATGTATCCCAAAAGCCCGCAACTTTCTTATGTCTTTGTTCCACACATGTAATCTCAGTCTCAAGGATAGCACGCACAAGATCAGGTTCTGTACCATCAACTATGAGAAGAATACCCTTTTTCATAAAAGGTTCCTCTATGTTCTCTGCTGCCTCCTCCAACGCCAATAAGCCTTCCTTACGTGCTACGTTGGAAAGCTCAATAATGTTCTTAATTGCTTCTGTCTGATCATAATTACGCTGTTTTAAAGCAAGTGCAAAGCCTTTAAGACCTCCTATAAAGTCCTTCATCTTATGTGATATTAATGTAGCACCGAAGGCTCCGCCGAATGTAATAAGTATTGACTTAAAATCAACGAAGTTCTTAAGTGCAGCCACTCCGTCATCACCGGTAATAATACCCATAACAACAAGAACGATACACGCAATTAATCCAATAAGTGTTGCTAAATCCATTTTATCTAATCACCTTGTATTCCATATATTATATATATTAATACATCCTATTGCTGAAAAATTAATCAATTTTCAGTAATTCGGAATAAATTTTTCTCTTATAAGATAATACTAAATTTTTAATGTCTTGTCTACTTTCTTTTACTATTAATTTTCGTCCGGTAGTAAGTGTAATAACCGTATCCGGCGTAGTTTCTACAATTTCAATAAGTTCCGGATTAACAGAAAATTTTATATCATTGAGTTTTGTGAGTTCTATCATAAGTTTTCCTCATAAATCCCTGCCATAAGGCAGGGATTATTAATTAATTTATCTCTTAAGGTTAATAAGTTCCTCGAGCAATGTATCTGATACAGTAATAATTCTTGAGTTAGCCTGGTATCCACGCTGTGTTGTAATCATGTCTGTAAATTCTGTAGCAAGATCTACATTGGACATTTCAAGGACACCTGGTGAAAAATATCCGCCATCCTCTGTTATATCATCACCAATACCGTCAAAGTTACCGGAGTTAAGTGTCTCCGCAAAAAGATTATCTCCGACTTTTTCAAGTCCTGAAAGGTTCTTGAAGTTAGCAACCGCTATCTGGGCAATAATCTTTGAATCACCATTATCATAATAAGCAACAATAATACCGTCCTTCTGGATACTTACACCCGACATAGTACCTACAAGACGTCCCGCTCCAAGTCCTTCCTTATCACCCCTTGCCGGTGTAAAACTTGTATCTGTACCGAGACATGTCATCTTTGAAAAATCAAGATTAACATCCTTAGCAAGGGAATCGATTCCAAGAGTTGTTGTATTAAGTGTTACTTTTCCATCCGCAGGATCTGCAAGTTCACCTGTTACCTTATCAAATGTAAGTGTAACGTCTTTAAGAAGTCCTTCAAGTTTGGTCTGTGCATCAGCTCCAAAATCTACTGCTTTGCCTCCACATGTAAGACCGGTAGCAACAAGGTTATATTTATAATCATCATCAGGATCCTGGGTTACCTTAACAGTTACCTGATATTCATATCCGAGAGTATCATAGAAAGTAATATTCATACTTCTTCCTACTCCTGATTCAAAACCATCATCTTCTTTGTTGATGTTGCCTGAAATTGTGCAGTTTTCCGTTGCGTCAGGGGCAGCATATTTATTTTCTGCTCCATAAAGGTTCAATGAAGTAACAGGTCCTTTCATTATTACGCCTTCTTCGTTGGCTTTCCAGCCCTGTACCGCATAACCCTGTGAAGTAACAAGTGTTCCGGCACTGTCTACCGTAAAATTACCTGCCTTGGTAAAATAATTAGTACCTGCATTATTTACTATAAACATTGAATCTCCGTTTATCATAAGGTCAAACGGCTTACTTGTTGACTGTGAACCACCTGGTTCAGATACCTTTGTTGTAATAGAAGATACCGTAGAACCAAGACCAATCTGCTTTGCGTTGGTTCCGCCCATGCCGGTCTCTGCATTGGCTCCTGAAGCATTCTGTGTTGTCTGGTAAAATACATCACTGAATGTTACCGACTGTGATTTAAAACCTACTGTATTAACGTTAGCGATGTTATTACCGATAACGTCCATTTTTGTCTGGTGTGTCTTAAGACCTGCTACACCAGAGTAAAGTGCTCTCATCATAATATTTTTCCTACCTTTCTGTATAACAGACGGTGTATTGTATGTCTCATCCGGCGTTCAGAGACATCCGATTTCCCGAAGGTCCAATCTTATACCAATACTGCTCCGTCAATGTTTGTATAAATATTTTCACCATCAGCATCTTTTTCCATTGCCGTTACAACGGTATTGCTTCCGGTATTCACAATAAAAGCATACTCATCCATGAGAACTAAGGAATCTTTAATTCCCTTGCGGTTACTAAGCTGTGCTCCTTTTTGTAATCTGTCAATCTGTTCCTTAGAGAGATTGATATTCCTGTCCATAAGCCTTCTGCTGGCATGTTTGGAAAATTTAAGTTCCCGACTGCCGGCTTCATTTACCTTTTCTTTCAGTAAATCGCCAAAACTTATGTTGCCTGACTGCTCTTTTTCAGGAGCTGTTCCTTTAAAATATCTGGAAGTAACCTGTTCAATGGAAACAAATCCCTGATTGTTAATTTCCATATACATCAGCCTTTCCTAATGTTACTGTTTTTTATTAATTACTTCGTTGTAATAATCTTCATCAACTACGGAATAGAGTTTTTCATAATCGTAAAGATTATCATTAATCGATAAGTAAATCTTACCGTTAATCTTTTCGGTACACTGTACTTTACCTGTTATGTACTTTTTGTTACCTGCGCTGTCGGTATCTTCAAGAATTACTCTTTTTCCGACAAGATTAGATGCACCCTGTTCAGAAATACTGTCACTTACAGTCTGAAGTGATTCAATCTGTGAAAATGAAGACATCTGTGATACCCATTCAGTGTTAGAAGATGGCTCAAGTGGATCCTGATACTGCATTTCTGCCGCAAGAATCTGTAAAAAAGCGTCTTTGTTAAGTGAATCCGAGCCTGTCTTTTTGTTAGCTTTACCATCTGTATAGTTGGCAACAACTTTGCCGTCTATTACCTGTGCAACTATAGCCATATTTTCCTCCTTTATGCCTTAATGTTAATACTGCTTTCCGTAAATCCGTTCTGTTCATCAATAATATCTGATTTATCATCTGTCAGTTCATCGATTCCTCTGAATTTTCTTCTGGCTCCCGACTTGGTGTTATTCCTGTCATCAGCCCCACCCTGCATATCAGAATCAAATTCATGACTTGCAACGGTTACTTCAACATGCTCAACCTTAATTCCCTGACTTTCAAACTGGGTCTTAAGCATCGTAAGCTGGTTTTCGATTGCATTCTTGACCATTTCATTCTGGACAACCATTGAAGCTGTCAGAATTCCGTTCTTGGATGCCACCGTTATGTTGACTTTACCTAAATGTTCAGGTGTAAGTGCTACTTCAATTGTTCTTACTTCCTCTGTAAGATTAACTCTTACAGCGTCCACAATCTGTCTGACAACATATACACTGTTAATACCGTCCATCCCGTCTGCTGCCGTTACGGTTGTATCGGACACTGCCGACATAAGGCTGTCAAGAACTGTTTCTGCATTGGTCTTATTACCTGCGTTATCGTTCTTTTCCTTATGGTCATCTTCCGATGTTATATCGTTTTTGACAAAATCACCGGTATTCTCCGGTCTTTCATCATTGACAATAACATCTATGACTTTACCGCTTTCGTCTGTCTCATCCTGTCTGTTTACATCAGGTACATTCTGTCCCGTGCTCTGTAAAACTTTCTGATTGTCATCAGTAACAGGTTTTGCATAATTTTCGATAAGATTTATAACTTCATCAAAAGAAACCGCGTTGTCTTTCATAAACATATTGACAACTTCGTTAATTCCGGCATTAATGTCTGTAAGCATCTGTGACAATTCTTCATTGACCGCTATGGATACGGTATCCGTATTCTTAAACTGTGCAATAAGACTCACAACATTCTGTGGATTAAGTAAATCTACAACTGTAAATCCTGATTCTGCCATTATCTTTTCAAAGTCTTCATCCGATATGTCAAGAATATCTTTTACTACATTTTTAATGTCCTCAACAAGACTGTCAACATTGGAATTGTCATTCTTTACAGTGGGACTGCTGTTTTTAATGGAATCCTTAAGCATATCGCTGTTGACCCTTGTCTGTCCTGCACCTGTCAAAGTATTACCTGTATCATTCAGGCTGTTAATTACATCTTTAAACTGACTGCCGGTATCTGTCTTACGGGAACTTATGTTGCCTGTCTGCATATTATTGATAATAAATGCAGCACTGCTTACATTCCCTGTGGTCATCGCATCTCCTCCTTTCTAATTTTCTTTTGGATATATAAGAAGTGTGAGCTTTGCTGCCAATGTAGAGTTCATGGCTGCAAGTATATCACCCGCCTTATCTTTTTTCATGCAGGAAAGAATCTTCGCAACCTTCTCAAGGTCACCGGTCATTTCCTCAAATACTGCCGCGGCATTGGCAGGATCCATTGAAGCGTAATAATCTGCAAGATTCTGTATAACCTCATCCATCTGGAGCTGCTCCAATACCTGTCTGTATATCTCTGCCGCATTATCGGCATCCATCTGTTCATACCAATTCTTATATTCATTTATATCGGGTGCATTATCCGTATAAACAACCTCATTATCAAATCTTTTTTTCAAAGTTTCAAAAGCGGTCTGATTAGCCTCGTAGGTCTTAAGTCTTTCAACTTCTGCCGTAAGATTCGATATGGTCTGTGCATTTTCGTCACTGTTCTTTTTATATACGGCAATTGAGTTTTCAAGCTCGTTAATCCTGTCTATCGCTTCCTGTAATGTAGAATATGTATCACCGCTGTTGGAACTTAAGCTGTTGTCAGATACGTTAGGAAGAATTTTGTTAAGCACCGGTACATCCTTTAATACAGGATATAAAACAGAACTTCCGAATCCACCTACATCAAGTTTTACAAGAAGTGCAAAAATCGCAATCCAGATAACTACGATAAAAGCGGCTATTATGGCTGTAGTTCCTTTGCCCTTTTTCTTTCCGCCTTCTTCTGTTTCAAGGTCATCATTATCTTCAACAATTCCTTCATCTTCGTACTTTGGCATATTAATTCTCCTTTATATCTTTTTCACTGTCAGCAGTGAATCTGTAGCTTACTATCTCATCTATTTCTTTTTTCTCCTGTGCGGACAATTCAGCAAGAAATTCTTCAAAAGAATGTTCCCTTAACTTTTCATGGATCTTTCTGTCCTTGACCGCCTCGTTAAGTTTTGTTTTTGCAACATCAAGGTTCTTTTCGGCTACCCTGAGTTCCAGGAGCTTATCTTTTATCTCTTCTTTATTGTAATCCATGGCATTTTTGGCTTCTTTAAGACTTATCGGGGACAAAATCCCTGTTGCAAGTCTCCTATAATCATCTTCAAGACTTTTTTTTCTGGCAATCAGTATCTCAAGTTCGCTCTGGACTTTCCTAAGTCTGCCCATAGCCTCCGCATAAGCGGATTTTGCCTGATTTTCAATTTTATTTTTGATATTGAGGATGTTCTGTAATCTGTATACAAATTTTGCCATAGTTACACCTGTTATGCAAATACTTCTTCAAGACGTCTGATTTCGTCCTCAAAAGTAATTTTCTCGTCCGTCGCCTGCATAAGAAATTCATTGACTTTGTCAATTTTGCTTATTGCATAGTCGATGTTTTTATTGGAACCTGACTTGTAGGCTCCGATATTAATAAGATCTTCTGCCTCCGTGTATGTAGCCATTACGTTTTTAAGTCTGCCGGCAAGTTCTTTCTGATGTTTGTCTACAATCTGGCTCATACATCTTGAAATACTCTGCAATACATCTATTGCAGGATAATGATTTTTATGGGCAAGTTTCCTTGATAACATTATGTGCCCGTCAAGAATACTTCTTGCCGTATCGGTAATAGGCTCGTTAAAATCGTCACCGTCTACAAGAACGGTATAAAGACCTGTTATAGAGCCTTTGTCTGAGTTGCCTGCTCTTTCTAAGAGCTTGGGCATCTCGCTATACATGCTTGGCGGGTATCCTCTTGTAACAGGAGGTTCTCCGGAAGCAAGTCCTATTTCTCTCTGAGCCATTGAAAAACGGGTCAGTGAATCCATCATAAGAAGTACATCTTTACCCTGATCCCTGAAATATTCCGCTATGGCAGTCGCCGTCTTGGCAGCTTTGTTACGGATAAGGGCAGGCTTATCTGAGGTAGCCACAACTACCACGCTTCGTTTCATGCCCTCTTCTCCCAAGTCTCTTTCTATAAATTCCCGCACTTCTCTTCCTCGTTCTCCAATAAGTGCAATTACATTAATATCAGCTTTGGTATTTCTTGCAAACATACCCAAGAGTGTACTTTTACCTACACCTGAGCCTGCAAAAATACCTATTCTCTGACCTTTTCCTATTGTTAAAAGACCATCAACGGCTTTTACTCCGAGTGGGAGAATCTCATTGATTATAACCCTGTCCATAGGGTCCGGTGCTGTCTGTTCCACAGGATATCTTTCAAAAGACTGCAGCTCACTTCCGTCCGTAGGTACTCCAAGGCCATCTACCGTCTTGCCAAGAAGCCCTTCTCCCACATTGACATTAAGCGCCTCGTTGGTATTTTCAACAATACAGCCCGGTCCTATGCCATCCACATTTTCAAAAGGCATAAGTACAATTCTGTTGTCTTTAAAACCTACAACCTCAGCATTAATATGCTGTCCCGGTTTGTCACGAAGGAGAATCTTGCAGACATCATTTAATTTGGCATCCGGTCCTATCGATTCTACTGTAAGTCCTATTACCTTGGACACGCGTCCCATTTTTTTATAGTATGTTTTACTAATAAGATTGTAGTATTTTGCTTTATCAATCATATTACAAGCCTTCTTATTGTTTATTAAGGCAGCTAAGAAGCTTAATTTCGCTTATAAGTCCCTCAAGCTGTATATCCAGGCTGCAGTCAAATGCACCTGCGTCTGTTTCTATAATACACTGGTTCTTCTTAAGGGTATTATCCCTTACCACTTCAATTTTGGAATCAAGGGATACGCAGTCATAAAGTTTATCTATGCTGTTCATAACAAAACCGTAATCCACATCGGATACCCTTATCAGGAAATCCTTATTGGCATCAGCATCTTTTAATGTTCTTTGTATCAATAAAAGGACCAAATCCTTTTTATCTTCAGCAATTGTCAATGTGACCTTTGAGAAAACTTCCATTAACGTGTCAACAAGTTCCGATTCCATAACCTGATATTTCTCATCATATTCGTTCTGAAGTTTCTCACTCATTGACTTATAATCTGCCTCAAGCTTTGCCTGAAGGTCATCTGATTTCTGTTTTGATTCGATGGTACCCTTTTCATAGCCCTCTTTGTAACCGTTTTCCTTGGCATCTTTAAGAATATCTTCTGCCTGTTTCTTAGCATCCTCAAGGATATCTTC
>ERZ1504277.101-NODE-101-length-18339-cov-3.637333_pt1 | contig 18339 bp, 10 predicted proteins | sample MGYA00575505_ERZ1504277 | MGnify/ENA primary metagenome ERZ1504277 (study PRJEB39906, sample SAMEA3182092) | gut metagenome | biome: human; feature: gut; material: Stool; isolation source: human stools | place: Canada | collected 2013-11-25 ... | reverse complement strand
GACGACAACAACAACGGTCGCCGACGCGGATTTCCCTGACAAGAACTACGATTTTGAAACCATCATCGGCGCTGATTTCATCGTCACCGCGCGGCAGATGCAGGCGGCGAAGCTTAATAAGCCGCTGGACGAGGTGTCCGTCAAGGATTTGCCGTTCACCATCATCTACCGTCAGCCGCTGACCACCCCGTGGTGGTATGATTTGATTCCGCTGGCAATTTCGCTGGTGCTCTGCGGCGTGATGTTCTGGCTGATTATGCGCGCGCAGACCGGCGGCAACGGCAAGGTGATGAACTTCGGCAGAAGCCGGGCGCGCATCCATGACCCGAACAAGAACAAGGTGACGTTCGCCGACGTCGCGGGCGCGGAGGAAGAGAAGGAAGAACTCAAGGAAATGGTGGACTTCCTGCGCAACCCCAAGGCGTACATTGACATGGGCGCGCGCATCCCCAAGGGCGTGCTGCTTATCGGCCCGCCCGGCACGGGCAAAACCCTGCTGGCAAAGGCGGTTGCGGGCGAGGCGGGCGTGCCGTTCTTCTCCATTTCCGGCTCTGACTTTGTGGAGATGTTCGTGGGCGTGGGCGCGAGCCGCGTCCGTGACCTGTTCGACCAAGCCAAGCGCGCTGCCCCGTCCATCATCTTTATTGATGAGATTGACGCCGTGGGTCGCCATCGCGGCGCGGGTCTGGGCGGCGGACACGACGAACGCGAGCAGACGCTGAACCAGCTGCTGGTCGAGATGGACGGCTTCGCAATCAACGAGGGCGTTATTGTCATGGCGGCGACGAACCGCCGCGATATTCTTGACCCCGCGCTGCTGCGTCCCGGCCGCTTTGACCGCACGATTCTCGTCAATTACCCCGATATGGCGGGGCGTGTTGCCATCCTGAAGGTGCACGCCAAGGGCAAGCCCCTTGCGGATGATGTGGATTTGGAGAATATCGCCAAGCGCGTGCCCTTCTCCACCGGCGCGGAGCTGGAAAACATCATGAACGAAGCCGCGATTCTGGCGGCGCGCGGGCGCTTGAAGGCCATCAATCAGCAGACGCTGGTGGAGGCAATCTCCCGCGTGCAGATGGGCCCGGAGAAGCGCAGCCACAAGGTGACGCAGCGCGACAAGCGCATGGTCGCCATCCACGAGGCGGGTCACGCCATCGTCGGGCACGTCCTGCCCAACTGCGACGAGGTGCACCTGATTACCATCGTCCCGCGCGGGCAGGCGGGCGGCTACACGCTGTCCCTGCCGACGGAAGAGGACGATTTGCAGACTTACAGCCAGCTGATGGACTTCGTGGCGATGGGGCTGGGCGGTCACGCCGCGGAGCAGCTTTATCTGGGCGAGTTCACCACCGGCGCAACGAGCGACCTGAAGAAGGCGACGGAGGTCTGCCGCCGCATGGTGACGCAGTTCGGCATGAGCGAAAAGCTGGGGCCGGTCTATCTTGACGGCGATCAGGAAGTGTTCGTCGGCATGGAGTTCGGGCAGAGCCGCGGGTACAGCGAAGAAATGGCGGCGCGCATCGACGCGGAAGTCAAGCGCCTGCTGGAGGAATGCTACCAGAAGGCGGTGGATGCCCTGAGCGCCAACCGCGACCGCATGGAGAAGCTGGTGGACGCGCTGCTCAAGTACGACACCATCAGCCGCCGCGAGTTCGTCACCCTGATGGAAACGGGCGTGCTGCCGGATATTCAGGATGCCGACACCCGCACCACGGGCGATGTGATGATGCAGGATATGGCGGACGAAAAGAAGGAAGAAAGTTCCGAAAAGTTCGTTGAAACGCCTGAAAAGAGCGCGGAAGCCCCCGAAAAGACGGCGGATGCGCCCGAAAATCACCCAACTGACCCCCATGAAGCCTGATTTGCACACCCACACCACCTCCTCCGACGGGCTGCTTACGCCCGCGGAGCTGGTGGCGCTGGCGGACAAGCACCGCGTGACGCTCCTTGCCGTGACCGACCATGACACGTTTGACGGCGCGGCGCAGCTGCTGGGAAAACCCACGCCGATGCCGATTCTGCAAGGTGTTGAATTGTCCCTGCGCGATATGCCCGGCCTGCACCTGCTCGGCTACGGGCGCGGGACGGATACGCCCCTGCACCGCAAGGTTCGGGCGCTGTCCCAAATGCGGCTCGGACGCGCGCGGCAGATGGTGGAGAAGCTGAACGCGCTGGGCTATCCGCTGGATTACGACGAAATCGCCCGCGAAGCCAAGGGCAGCGTCGGTCGGCCGCATATCGCCCGCGCGATGGTCAGCCGCGGCTATGTGGTGGACACGCGCGAGGCGTTTGACCGCTTTCTGGCGGATGGCGCACCGGCGTATGTGGCGGGGGAGCGGCTGAGCATGGCGGAGGCGCTGCCGCTGATGCGGGAAAGCGGCTTCGTGCCTGTTCTGGCGCACCCGATGGAGCTGGAGAAGACCGGCGCACTGCTGCGCCACCTGCTCGGCGTTTGGCAGGAGCAGGGCCTGCGGGGCGTTGAGGTTTACCACCCGTCCGCCGGACGCGCCACGCCCCTGCTGGATTTGACCGCGCGGCGCATGGGCTTCCTGGTCACTGGCGGCAGTGACTTCCATGGCGATGGCGACCGCCACGGCATGGTCGGCTGCACCGCGCCGATGTGGGCGAGGGCGGCAGATGATGTGGAGAAATTGCTGCAAGCAGTGGAAGATGCTGAAATCATGTGATATAAGATGAAGAAATACCGAATTGCCATCAGAAAGGGGTGCTGAAACCATGTCCGAATTCAACGACAACAAGCAGCCGCGCCGCCGCCGCACGCAGCTGAACGCGGCGCAGTATGCCGGGCAGCAGACGCTGGACAACAGCATCCCCCTTATCCGCACGGAAGACGCGCCCATGCAGCCGACAAATCCGCCGCGCCGGAATCCGCAGCCGCCCCCCGCGCAGCAGAGCGCCAATCCGCCCATGCAGCCGATGGGTGTGGCTCAGCCGATGAGTGCGGCTCAGCCGATGCGCCCGCAGGGGATGAATCAGCTGGGGCAGGGGAGCCAATATGTGCAAAGCGGGCAAATGCGCGGCTTCCGCAGCGTGCAGGGGACGCCCATGCAGCCGCAGCAGGGCTGGAACAACGGCGTGCAGCCGCTCGATGCGGCGCACCAATTGGAGCAGTTCTCGTGGGGGCAGAACCCGACAAGCATGAACACCGGACGCAATCAGCCGATTCGCGGCGGGCAGATGATGCCGAATCAGCCGATGAATCCGCAGCGCCCGCAGAATCCGCCGTATCCGCAGCAGAATTATGGCGGATGGCAGCAGCAGCCGATGTATCCGGTGAATTTTCCGCAGTATCCGGCGAACGGCAATGGCGGAAGCGGCGGCAACGGCGGCGGCAATCATCCGCCGACGGGGCTGGGGGGCTTCAATCCGGAGCATCGCGAGCCGAAGAACGAGCCTGTCCGCCGCAAGCCGTCGGGTCAAAAGCTGCTCAAGCGCATCCTGTTCTGCGCGTGCGCGGTGGCGGTAATTTGCGGACTGGTCGCGGCGGGCGGCGCCATCAGCAATGCCATCCAGGAGCAAAACGAGCGGGAAGCGCTGGTCGCGTCGGTGACGGCATATGACGACAAGTACGTCCCGAACGTGTATGTGGACGGCATCCACCTCGGCGGCATGACCCGCGCGGAGGCGGAAGAGGCGGTCACGGCGCACGCGAATCAGCAGCGCGACGCGTGGAAGGTGCGCCTGATGTACGCCGGTCAGCTGGTGAGGGAAATCACGAGCGCCGACCTGAACATGACCGTCGATGTGCAGGAAGCCCTCGACGCGGCGTGGCAGCCGGGGCACACAGAAGGCAGCATTGACGCGCGCAAAGCCGCCATGGACGCGCTGGCGGAAAATCCCTACGAGGGCTATTCCGCCACGCCCAGCGGCGACAATGTGGTGATTGACAACATCCTGCTCAGCATCGCGCAGCAGGCGTACATCCAGCCGGTGGATGCGCATATTATCTTCGATTCCAACAATTTCAACAATCCGCTGACGATTCAGCCGGAGACCGTCGGACGCTATATGGATACGACCGAGGCGAAAAATCAGGTGTACCAGATGATGTCGTCCCTGGTCAGCGGCGAGGTGGAGCTGACGACGCGCGAGCTTCAGCCGACCACGACCAAAGCCATGCTGGAGCCGCAGATTCAGCTGCGCGCGACGGCGTACACCCCGATTTCGACCACCAGCACGGAAGAGCGCAACCTGAACATTCAGGTGGCGTTCGAGCGCATCAACGGCAAGATGCTTGCAGCGGGCGAAACATTCTCCTTCAATACGGTTGTGGGCAAGCGCACGAAGGCAAACGGCTTCTATCAGGCGATTGAGTACGCGTATGGCGATCAGCGCATGGGCTATGGCGGCGGCGTGTGTCAGGCAAGCACGACGATGTACCTCGCGGCGGCGAAGGCGAACATGACGATTCTCAAGCGCGAGCCGCACTCCGACGCGGTGGGCTACACCGACTACGGCAAGGACGCGACGGTATCCGACAACCGCATTGACTTCAAGTTCCGCAACGACACGAACAGCACGATTTTCATCGTCGCGACGGTGATGAAGGACAGCCGCTACGACAAGTCGCACAAGGTGTGCGTGGTGTCGATTTACGGCGAGAGCCTCGGCAAGGGCGTGAAGTACGAGCTGGAAACGGTGACGGTGCAGACCCTGCCCGCCCCGACCGAGCCGGAATACCGCAAGGACACGAACCACACCTACGCCACCTATGTCGACCAAGAGTACACCTACCGCAAGGCAACCGACGGCTGTGTGGTGGAAAGCTACCTGGTGAAGTATGTGGGCGGCGCGGAAACCGAGCGCAAGCTGATGTACACCGACACCTACAAGGCAAAGAGCGAAATCATCTACGTCGGCACGGTGGAGCGGACGGAAGAGGGGCAATGACCAGAGGCTTTGCCTCTGGACTCCACCAAAGGGTCTTCGACCCTCTGGACTCCCTTTTGCGCGATTGAGTAGACTTCTCTTTCAGGCTGCTTCCGCGTGTTAATTGGGGGAAACCCAAGGGCGAATGAAACGGGACGAAGTCCCCTCCCTTGACCCTTTCGCGCGATTGAGTTGTGCGCTTCGGCATACAGCGCCCGCGTGTTTATGTGACCTCATCCGTCGCTGCGGCGACACCTTCCCCAGAGGGGAAGGCGGAGAAGGGTGCACGTCCCCAAACCTTCCCCTTTGGGGAAGGTGGCTGAGCGAAGCGAAGTCGGATGAGGTCGTCCTACGCCAAAAACTTTGTGAAAGAAAATACAACTTGTGAAAAAACCCCCTTTTCTATTTCGGCAGAATGTGCTATAATAGGTTCGGTGGAAAACCCCTACATAATTGCATCAGGAGGGAAAATCCAATGGCGCTTGTTACGACGAAGGAAATGTTCAAGAAGGCGTATGACGGCGGCTATGCGGTCGGCGCTTTCAACGTCAACAACATGGAAATCATTCAGGGCATCACCGAGGCGGCGGGTGAGCTGAAGGCTCCCGTCATCCTGCAGGTGTCCAAGGGCGCGCGCGCGTATGCCAATCACACCTATCTGGTGAAGCTGGTGGAAGCGGCGGTGATCGAGAACCCCGATATCCCGATTGCGCTGCACCTTGACCACGGCGACAGCTTTGAGCTGTGCAAGAGCTGCATCGACGGCGGCTTCACGTCCGTCATGATTGACGCTTCCTCCAAGTCCTTTGAGGATAATATCGCCCTGACCCGCAAGGTCGTCGAGTATGCCCATGACCACGGCGTGGTCGTCGAGGCGGAACTCGGCACGCTCGCCGGCGTCGAAGACGACGTGAAGGTGGAGCATGGTCAGGAAATGTACACCCATCCGGAAGAAGTCGAAGAGTTTGTGACCCGCACGGGCTGCGACTCGCTGGCGATTGCCATCGGCACGTCCCACGGCGCATACAAGTTCAAGCCCGGTCAGAAGCCCCAGCTGCACTTCGAGGTGCTGGAAGAATGCTCCAAGCGTCTGCCCGGCTTCCCGATCGTCCTGCACGGCGCTTCTTCTGTCCCGCAGGAGTTCGTGAAGGAAATCAACCAGTTCGGCGGCAATATGCCCGACGCAATTGGCATTCCGGAAGAGCAGCTGGCGAAGGCGGCGAAGATGGCGGTCTGCAAGATCAACATCGACTCCGACATTCGTCTGGCGATGACCGCGAGCATCCGCAAGTACTTCGCGGAGCATCCGGATCACTTTGACCCCCGTCAGTACCTGAAGCCTGCCCGCGCTGCGGTGAAGGCGATGGTCGCCCACAAGATGGTGGATGTGCTGGGCTGCGCTGGCAAGGCGTAATCAAGGCACAAAAAGGCTCTGTCGTGAATGCGGCAGGGCTTTTTGGTTATGGAATACCAAACAATTTTGCGCTTTTTCGCTGCTGCTGGAGCCGAAAAAGGGGCGTTGCGCACGCCAATTGTATTTATGAAGTTTTTTCGGTTGACATCAGGCATTTCTCGCTTTATAATTTTTGTAAGACTGCGGTGGAAGCCGCAGAACGTGAAAGGAGCAATCCTCATGAAGAAGATGCTGGCACTGGTTCTGGCACTGGCGATGTGCCTCGGCTGCGCTGCACTGGCGGAAGAAACTGCCTTGGTGTACGCGCTTGGCGCGCCCATGCCCGATTTTACCTTTACGGACATTAACGGCGTGTCCCATACCCTCTCCGAAACCTTGAAGGAGAAGGAAATGGTGCTGATTAACCTCTGGGCAACGTGGTGCGGCCCGTGTGAATCGGAGTTCCCCTTCCTGGAGGAAGCCTATGAGCAGTACAAGGACAAGGTGGAAGTCTTTGCGCTGAGCATCGATGAAAACGATGACGATGCGAAGCTGACGGAATATGTGGCGTCGCATGGCCTGACGTTCCCGGTCGGGCATGAAACGTTCAACCTCTTTGCGGGTTTCGGGCTCAATGGCGTCCCGACCTCGATTGTGGTTGACCGCTTCGGCAATGTGGCTTTCCTCGCAACGGGTTCTCAGACCTCTACGGACGCGTTTGTCCGCCTGTTCGGTCTCTTCCTCGGCGATGAGTACACGCAGACGAATGTGCTGGCGTTCCTGCCGGGCGAAAAGCCCTCGATTCCGCCGACGGATGAAGCGGAACTGAACCGCGCGCTGAATGTGGAAGGCACGGCGGCGCCGCTGTCCTTTACCAATTCTACGGATGAATACACTTGGCCGATGGCGGTTGCGGAAAAGGATGACCGCACGGTTCTGGTCAGCACGAACACGGGCAAGGATACTTCTTCCGCTTCCGTGCTGACTACGGTGGAAGCGAAGGCGGGCGATGTGTTCGCGTTCGACTACAAGACGTCCACCGAAGCCGGCTGCGACCTGTTCTGCCTGTCTGTCAACGGACAGACGGCGAAGGCGTTCGGCGGCGTAAAGGAATGGGCGACCTACGGCTATGAATTTCCGGCAGACGGTACTTACGAAATTGCCCTGTCTTACATCAAGGATTCCTTTCAGGCCGCGAATGAGGACATGATCTGGCTGGACAACGCGCGCGTGGTGGACGGAGAAGAAGCCGCCGCTGTGCTGGCGAACAACCCGGTCTATCCGGAAGGCACGAAGATGACGACCATCTCCTTTGTGGGCGACAACGTGAAGCAGGCTTTCTTCACTGACCCGCAATTTGCGCTGATGTCCACCTTTGGCATGACCAACTATTATGTGATTGACAACACGGAAAGCGCGACGGTGAAGGTGACGCTGGCGAAGGGGCTCGACCCGGAAATGTACGCCTTTGGCTGCGAAGCGGCTCCCGAAAACTATGCGCTGACGGACTACATGACGGAGGACGGCTACGTCATCCCGAATCAGCCGATTGACACCAATCAGGCAAGCGGCTTCCCGTATACCACCTATTTTGTGGTGAAGGCTGGCGCGGAAAACGTGGAAGCATCCGCCATTGCAATCGCTGATGAACCCAACGCCAATGCGTTTGTCGCCATGCTGCAGCAGTATGGCATCAATGTCCCCGGCTGGAAGTACGCCGATGGCACCCTGCCTTCCACGGATGAAGTGGCGGAAGCGCCGCAGCTGCCGATGGAGGGCATGGCGAGCTACACGATTAAGTGCGTCGATCAGGACGGCAACCCTGTGACCGGCACGATGATTAACGTCTGCACGGATGAAACGTGCACGCCCATGCCTGTGGATGAGAATGGCGTGCTGGAATTCACCATGCCTGCGTACCCCTATGTGCTGCATGTGCTGATTGTGCCGGAAGGCTACGAGTTCGACAAGACGGTGGAAGAAATTGCTCCCGAAGCGGGCGGCGAAGTGGTGTTCACCTTCCAGAAGGTGTAATCCAAGGCTTCAAGGGGCGGTGTACCTGCGGGTATGCCGCCCTTTTTCGGTGCTGACTTTTTGGCAAAAGAAACGCACCTCATCTGCTGCATTAGCTGGATGAGGTGCGTTTTGTGGCTTGATTTTTCTATGTGGATTTGCTTGTGTGCCGCAGGGGGCGAAGGGGTGGAGGGGGCGACCGCAGACTTCGTCTGTTTCCATTGCCCCCTCCTCGCGCCCGCAGGCGCGAAATCCCTGCATAAACACGCGGAAGCAGCCTGAAGGTGTCACCAACTGAATCGCGCGAAAGGGTCAAGGGAGGGGGACTTCGTCCCGTTTCATTCTCCCTTGTTATTGCAGCTTCAGGTCGCCGTCCTTGATCCAGCCCCACTTGCGCAGGAAGAAGGCGAACAGCAGCGTCAGCACAGCGGGGAGAACGAAGCAAATCAGGATAAGCCCAACCCAGTCCATCGGCACAATTGCGGCTTTCGTGCCGGCGGCGATGTCGTTCAGCCAGCCGGTGTAAACGCCAATCTGCCCGACAAGTCCGCAAGTACCCATGCCGCTGGAAACCGCCGGGCCGTTCATTTCGAGGTGGAACAGGCACGTCGCAATCGGGCCGGTGATGGCAGAAGCAAGCGTCGGGGGAATCCAAGTGCGCGGATTGCGGATGATGTTGGGCATTTGCAGCATCGACGTGCCCAGCCCCTGACTGACCAAGCCGCCCACGCCGTTCTCGCGGAAGGACATGACCGCGAAGCCGACCATCTGCGCGCAGCAGCCCGCAACCGCCGCGCCGCCCGCAAGCCCCGTCAGCGAGAGCGCCGCGCAAATGGCAGCGCTGGAAATCGGCAGCGTCAGCGCCATGCCGACGACGACGGACACCAGAATGCCCATCAGCAGCGGCTGGAGGTTCGTTGCCCACTTGATGAAATCGCCGACCGAGCTGGCAGCCGCGCCAATCGCGGGCGCGCACAGCACGGACAGCCCAACGCCGACAAGAATCGTGACCGCCGGGGTGACGAGGATATCCACCTTCGTCTCCTTGCTGACGATTTTGCCGCATTCGGACGCGACAATCGTGATGAAGTAGACCGCCAGCGGGCCGCCCGCGCCGCCGAGCTGATTTGCCGCCATGCCGACGGCAATCAGGCTGTACAGCACCAATTGCGGGGCAGAGAGCGCCGCGCCGATGGACACCGCCATGGCCGGCCCCGCAACCTGCTGGGCGAAGTTGCCCGCGTCAATTAGGAACTGCACGTTCAGCTGCTGACCGAGCGTCTTGATGATTGTGCCAATCAGCAGCGAGGCGAACAGTCCCTGCGCCATGGCGCCCATGGCGTCTATCCCGTAGCGTTTTGCGGAAAACAGAACGTTCTTCCGCTTCAGAAACGCGCTGACCTTTCCCATGTCCTCCAAATCTCCCTTGTGCGGGGAAGCCCCGCGAAATTTCCGCCGAAAAACGGTGGATTGCATTCCATTATAACATATTGACAAGAAAGAAACAAGCATATATCACAGAATGTGTGGATTGCGTGAACAAAGTGCGAAATTTCGCGCAAAACCGATGATAACAGTCGTTTTTGTTGCAAGGCAATCGTAACCGTGATATAATGGGGCGATTGCAAACGGCTCACGCGCTTGCAGTCAGCGCAGGAGAGGAGGCATCCGGTCAGTCAGCGCCGGAAGAGCACGGATGAGAAAGAAAAACTCCATCATCAATATGATCGTCGGGCTGGTGGGGCAGCTGCTGAACATGCTGCTTTCCTTCGGCGGACGCATGGTGTTCGTCCACTACCTGTCGCAGGAATATCTCGGCGTGAACGGCCTCTTCGGCGATGTGCTGGGAATGCTGAATCTGGCAGAATTGGGCATCGGCTCGGCGATGATTTTCAGCATGTACCGCCCGGCGGCGCAGAACGACGAGAAGCAGCTGGCGCGCCTGATGAACCTCTATCGCACGCTGTACCGCATCGTTGCGCTGGCGGTGCTGGGCATCGGGCTGGCGCTCATGCCGTTCCTGCCGCGGCTGATGAAGGGCGGCGAGGGCATCGAGAATTTGCAGCTGATTTATCTGCTGTACCTCCTGCAAGCTGTCACGTCATACCTGCTGTCCTACAAGAACGCCATCTATCAGGCGTACCAGAAGGCATATATCCGCAAGGCGATTGACCAAATCATCGGCATCGTGCGCCTGATTCTGCAAATCGTTGTGCTGGTGACGACGCGGAATTTCATCCTCTACCTGATTATCCAGCTTTTTATGCCGATGCTCACCAGCGCTATCATCTGGGCGCGCGCGGACAGGGAGTTCCCGTACCTCAAGCAGTACAAGGAGCTGCCCGAACCGCAGGAGCGCAAGGCGATTTTCAAGAACGTCGGCGCGCTGAGCCTGCATAAGCTGGCGACGGTTATCGTCCGCAGCACGGATAACCTGATTATGTCCGCGTTTGACGGGCTGGCTACGGTCGGCATATACTCCAACTACAAGCTCGTTTTGATGAACGTCAACAACCTGCTGGGGCATGTGACGGGCGCATTCACCGCCAGCATCGGCAACCTGAACGCGCTGGAGGGCAGAAAGCGCGTCTACGAAATCTTCCGCATCCTCGATTTCGCCGCTTTCCTGCTCTACGGCTACATCTCCGGCGGACTGGTGACGCTGATTAACTTCTTCATCCGCATGATTTTCGGCGAAGAGTACCTTTTCTCGATGACGGTCGTCGTCATTATCATGGCGGAGTTTTTCATCAGCGGCCTCCGTCAGATGGGGCTGCAGTTCCGCGAGGCGCTGGGGCTGTTCTGGTATGACCGCTACAAGGCGCTGGCGGAGGCCATCATCAACCTTGTCGTATCGCTGATTCTGGTGCGGCGCTTTGGCGTGGCAGGCATCATCGGCGGCACGATTATCTCCAGCCTGCTGACGTGCGTCTGGTTCGAGCCGTATGTGCTGATGCGCTACGGCATTGAGGAGGACTGGCAGAAGAAGCTGCGCCGCTACTTCATGGATTACATCGTCCGCTGGGCGGTGGTCGCGGGGGTCAGCGCCGTGTCCTACTGGATTTTCCAGCTGATGCCGCAGACGAATTTCCTCTGGTTCATCGCCCAAGGGCTGATTTATACCGCGATTTTCGCCGCGGTCGTGCTGGTGGTTTACGGCAGAACGAAGGAGTTCCAGTATTTGCTGGAAATGACCGTCCGCAAGCTGAAAAAGAAACTTCGGGGAGGGGAGTAAGCCGATTTGGAATCGCGAAAAGGGGGCAATGTGGGGGACTTCGCCCCGTTTCATTCGCCCCTTGGGTCGCCCCAATAAACACGCGGACACAGCATGAAAGTGTCACCAATTGAATCGCGCGAAAGGGTCAAGGGACGAAGTCCCTTGCGGGGTCAAGGGGCAGAGCCTCTGGCGTCTCCCCCAATCAACACGCGGAAGCAGTATGGAAATGTCACCAACTCAATCGCGCGAAAGGGTCAAGGGAGGAACTCCCTTGTGGAAGGGAAGGAAACCGATGAAAATCCTGATGGTCAATAAGTTCTTGTACCCGCGCGGCGGGGCAGAGACGTATATGCTCCGCATTGGGGAAGAACTGACGAGACGCGGTCATCAGGTGGAATATTTCGGCATGTACGACGAAAAAAACACCGTCGGGAACGCCGAAGGGCTGACGACTGTCAACATGGACTTCCACGCGTCCGGCGCGGAAAAGCTGCTGTACCCCTTCCGCATCATCTATTCCGGCGAGGCGCGGCGCAAAATGCGGCAGGTTATCGACCGCTTCCATCCGGACATCATCCACTTCAACAACATCAATTTCCAGCTTACCCCGTCCGTCATTCTGGCGGGCGCAGAGAGAAATATCCCGATGGTGCAGACCGTCCACGATTTGCAGATGCTCTGCCCGAACCACATGATGATGGAATTCGGGACGTGGAAGCTCTGCGAGGAATGCAGCGGGAAGAAGTGCAAAATGGCGTGCGTGCGCAAAAAGTGCATCCACGGATCGCGCGCGAAGAGCCTCATCGGCGCGATAGAAGGCACGATTTATACCAGCAGCCATGTGTATGACCGCGTGGCGCGCTACATCTGCCCCAGCCGCTTCATCGAGGAAAAACTGCTGACCGTTCCGCGCTATGCCGGGAAAACCACCATGATTCATAACTTTTTGAGCAAGACGGCGGAGATAGACGTGCCCAAGGGCGATTATGTCCTGTATTTCGGGCGCTTGTCGGAGGAAAAAGGCATCGACCGCATCCTTGCCGCCTGCCGCCTGCTGCCGGAGATTCCGTTCGTCATTGCGGGCGGCGGGCCGCTGGAGGAACTCTGCCGAACGTGCGGCTTGCCCAACGTCCGCTTCGTCGGCTTCAAGACTGGAAAAGAACTGCAGGAGCTTGTCGCGGCGGCGCGCTTCACCCTCCACCTCTCCCTGTGGTACGAAAACTGTCCGCTGGCGCTGCTGGAATCGCAGTCGCTGGGCACGCCGGTGCTGTGCAACCGCATCGGTGGAATGCCGGAGCTGGTGGAAGAGGGCAAAACGGGCATCCTCAACGACACCTTCACGCCCGAAGCGTACGCGGAGAAGATTCGCGCGCTGTATAGCGATTCGGCGCTGCTGGAGGAAATGGCGCGCAACTGCCGCGCGAAGAAGGAAAGCATGATGACGCTCGACCGCTACTGCGACCGGCTGCTGGAAATCTACATGGAGGAAATCGGAGGAAAACGCGCGTGATGGATGGCAAAAAGCGCAAAGTAATGTTCCTGATATACAGCCTGTGCGGGGGCGGCGCGGAGCGGGTGCTGGTGGAAACAGTCAACCGCCTCCCCAAAGACCGCTACGACGTGACGCTCATGACGCTTTTCCACGACGATACCCGCGCCGGGATGCTGTCGCCAGAGGTGCATTACCGCCCGGCGCTGCGCGTGAAGAACGCCAGGGCGCAGAAAATCCTCAGCGGCATCATGCAGTACATCATCCTGCCGAAATGGCTGTACCGCTGGTTCTTCAAGAGCGACGCGGATGTGGAAGTCGCCTTCATGGAGGCGTTTCCGACAAAAATTCTCGCGTACTCCACCAATCAGCACGCGAAAAAGTACGCGTGGGTGCATATCGACGTGCAGACGTACACCAAGCAGGATCGCCTGTTCCGCTCCATGCGGCATCAAAAGGCGTGCTATGAGCGGTTTGACGGCATCTACTGTGTGTCGGAAAACGTACAGGAAGCGTTTTCCGCGAAATTCGGCTTGACGGAGCGCGTCCATGTCGCCTATAATATGCTGGATGAACAGGCAATCCGCCGCCGGAAGGACGAGCCGGTGGACGACATCCCGAAGGGCGAGTTCCTGATGGTCAGTGTCGGCAGCCTGATTCCGCGCAAGGGGTTTGAGCGGCTGATTCATGTCTGCGGGCTGCTCAAAAGCCGTGGCTACCACTTCCACCTGCTGATTCTGGGCAAGGGGGAGCTGTACGAAGATCTGGCGGAGCAGGTGGTTGACGAGCATTTGCGGGATAGCGTGCAGCTGCTGGGCTTCCGCGATAACCCGTACCCGTATATGGCGGCGGCGGATTTGTACGTCTGCCCATCCTACGTCGAGGGGTTCAGCACGGTGGTGAGCGAAGCCGTTGTGCTGGAAACGCCCGTCGTGACGACGGACTGCTCCGGAATGCGCGAGATTCTGGGCGACAGCGAGTATGGCCTGATTACGCAGAACACCGAAGAATCCCTCTTCGAGGGCTTGCGGACGATGCTGGACAAGCCGGAAGTCTACCAATACTACCAGCAGCGCGTCCGCGAGCGCGCACCGTTCTTCTATATGGAAGAAAGACTGAAGGCGTATGAGGAGATTCTTGACCAGTAAGGGAAACATGTTATGAGCGACATCCTGCGAAAATTCCACCGCGGCGCCACCCTGCTGGGCGAACTGATCAAGTACGAGGCGGCAGCCCTCTGCGCCGGCGTGCTGAAAGTCACCAATCCGCGGTACCGCCACGTTTGGCTTGTGTCCGAGCGCGGCAGGGAAGCCCGTGACAACGGCTATCACTATTTCGCGTATCTTCGGCAGGCGCACCCCGAAATCAACGCCGTCTACGTCGCAGACCCCAAGCTGCCCGACTATGACCGCGTTGCGCAGCTGGGCAGCGTCGTGCCGTATCGCAGCTGGCGGCACTACCTGCTCTGCGCCGCGTCGGAAATGAAGGTTTCCACCCATGTTTCCGGTTATACGCCTGATATTGAACGCTATTATATGCTCGATAAGCTCCACATCGTGCGCGGAAAAAAGGTGTTTTTGCAGCATGGCATCATGATTGACGATATGAAGTGGTACCATTACCCCAACGTCGTCATGGATTTGTTTGTCACGACGCTGCAAAAGGAGCGTGATTTCGTCGAGGCGGCGTTCGGGTATCCGAAAGGTGTCGTCCGCCGATTGGGACTGTGCCGATATGACGCGCTTCTGCATCCGCACGAGACGAAGCGGCAGGTGCTGTTCATGCCGACGTGGCGGACGTACGCCGTGGAGGGCAAAACACAGGCGGAGTTTGAGCAGACGGACTATTTCCAGCACTGGCAGGCGGTCATTTCCGACCCGAAGCTGGAGAAGCTGCTGACGAAATACGGCTATGACGCCGTGTTCTACCCGCATTTTGAGGTGCAGCGCTTCCTGTCCGCCTTCCACACGGAGCATCCGCACGTCAAAATCGGCGCGCTGGGGCAGATGGACGTGCAGACGCTGCTGATGGAGTCCGCGCTGCTGATAACGGACTTCTCCAGCATCCAGTTCGACTTCGCGTATATGCTCAAGCCTGAAATCTACTACCAGTTTGACGAGGCGCGGTACTGGGGCACGCACCACGACCGCGGCTATTTCGACTATCGCGTGGACGGCTTCGGGGCGGTCGTGACGACGCAGGAGGCGCTGCTGCAAGCCATCGAAACCGCGCTTGCGTCGGAGTGCGCTGTCACGCCGGAAATGCAGAAGCACATCCGCGATACCTTCGGCGCGCTCGACGACCACAACTGCGAGCGAAATCATCAGGCAATCAGGGAGCTGATGTCATGAAAGCAAACGACGGGCAGGTGAACCTCATTCTGCTGGACAGCGCGCCGCAGCCGGAATGGAACTTTGCGGCGCTGATGGAAGCGGAGACAGGGGAAAAGTGGAACATCTGGCACATTGACAGCTATTTTTCGGACAGCGCATGGAAGAAGAAGGCGAAATTCTTCCTCTTTCCACTCAAAGTCCTGCGCCACCGCAAGAAATTTGGCACCATTCTGTCCTACCAGCAGTTTTACGGGCTGTTTTTCGCTTTTTACAGCGCCATTTTCCACCTGAAAAAGCACTGCCATCTCATCGTCACCACGTTTATCTACCGCCCGAAGCAGGGCTGGAAGGGCAAACTGTACGCGTGGTTCATGCGCAAGGCGGTGAACAGCCCCGCGCTGGACAAAATCGTCTGCTTTTCCAGCAGCGAACCGGCGTATTACCAGTCCATTTTCGGCACGGACAAGTTCACCTATGTGCCGCTGGGGCTGGGCGATTTGAACCGCGGCGGGCGCATTCCGCAGGGGGAGGAGCGATTCATCCTCGCGGCGGGAAAGAGCAACCGCGACTATGACTTCCTTGTGGATGCGCTGAAGGACACGCCGTATCAGGTACGCATTCTGTCCGACGCGTACAACCACCCGAACCCCGGCAGCAACATCCGCATTTATCACGATGTGTTCGGTGAGAAATATTATCAAATGCTGTCAGAATGCTGCTGCGTGATTGTGCCGCTTGCCGATGCGCGCATTTCGGCGGGGCAGCTGGTGTTCCTGCAGGCGATGATGTTCGCCAAGCCGATTATCACCACGGAATCGGATACCGTGCGCGACTACATCGAATCGGGCAAAAACGGTCTGATCATTCCCAAACAGCGTGATGCGCTGCGGGACGCGGTTCGCCGGCTCTACGAGGATGAAGCGCTGTACCGCAGCATGGCAAAGGAGGGCAGATGCCGATTCTTGGAAAGCTATTCTGTGGCAAGCATGGCGCGGCGAATTGGGTCGATCTGGCGGAAGCTGGACGAAAAGAAATGCTGAAGAAGGACATTCAACCGCGCCCGGCGTATCTGAAATGGGCGTATATCGGCATGATGACCATCGGTTTTGTGGATGGCGGCGGATTTCCACTGCCGTGGTTCACAAAATATGTGATGCAAGTCGGCGTGCTGGGCATGGCGCTGCTGTTTATGCTGGTGACGGGCGACTTTCGGCGGCTGAAAACGGTGGGGCAGTTTGCGGTCATGTTCGGCTTGCCGTTCCTGATGATGGTGTCGCTGTCGATGCTGTACTGGGCATTGGATTTTCAGCAGCTCAACTACATGTCGCGCGGCTGCTCGACGATTCTCTACCATGTCATATCGCTCAGCGCAATGTGCAGCGCGGTGTACCTCTTCGGGCGCAGGAGCATTGACTATACGTTCTATGCCATGTGCGCGGGAAATATGGGCATTGTACTGATGTCCATCAAGACGCATGGCGTGGGGGCGTTTGTGACCGGGCTGATTGCGTTTGCAAAGTCCGGCGGGATTGACACGAACGCCGCCATCAAGGCGCTGGAAGTGCATGACCTGACGTTTGCCTTCGGGCTGATGCTGCTGTTCGCCCTGTGCTGCGAGCGAGGCAAAAAACGCCTGCTTTACGCTGCCTTATCGGGGCTGTTCTTCTTTCTGGGTCTCAAACGCATCGCGCTGATTGGCTTGCTCGGCGTGTTTTTGATGGGCGAGTTTATCCGCAGGAGAAAACCGAAAGTCCAAAGCGTCCTGATTATCCTCATTTCCATTGGCGCCATTGTCATTTGCTTCGGGTATGTGTACCTGATTCAGTCGGGGCTGTTCAACGAAATCGTCCACGCGCTGGAGATTGACACGATGGGGCGCGACAGGCTCTATGCCGCGTTTCAGGAGGTCTACGATTTTTCTCCCGCCTTCCGAGGGTATGGCATTGGCTATGTTACACGCTATATCAGCATCATGACGGAAGCCGGCGTTGGCGTATTCGGCACGCACAGCTTCGGCGGAATGCACAACGATATTGTTACCATGTACATCGAGTTAGGCTTCTGGGGTTTTGCGTTCTGGATTTGGTACAGCTGGAACGGGCGCATTGTGTGGTGCCAGAAGGAGTTCGGGATGCAGACAGCCTTGCTGCTGCTGTACGAAACGATTTACGGCTTCATTACCTACGCCACCGACAACACGGTGTTCTACTGCTATATCAACACGGTCTTTATGCTGCTGCCGATTGCGATGGCGATTGGCGAGCAGGAACAAGGCGAGGAGAAAGGCAAGCATGAAAGAAAAGAACCGGAAACGAGCAAGGAGCGGCGTGTGGTCGCTTCTTGAGCGGATGCTGCAGGGTGTGTGGAGATACCGCCTGCTTTGCCTGCTGCTGATCATCGCGGCGATGGTGACCACCAGCGCCCTGATGCATCCGGGAAAGATGCAGTCGGCAACCGCCCTCATTGCCCTGAACTATGAGGAAGCGACAAGGGGACTTTATCCGAATCAGACGCGATTCAACATTTCGCTGCTCAAGTCTGATGAGGTGCTTTCGCGTGCGCTCGAAAAGGCGGGCGTGACGAACATGGAGTCCCTTGCGCTGGCGGAGCACATCAGCGTAAGCGCGTCAAGCGTCGGCGGCATGTCGATTGATTCCGGCAGCGCCAGCGCCTACAAGATTGCCACCACCTACACCGTCTCCTACAAGCGCAATGAGGAGCTGCCGGCAAGCATCAGCACCGGCGACATGCTCCAGCTGATTATCGAGGCGTACAAGGAAGTGTTCTACGAGAACTACACCTACGTCGATACGGCGCTCAATCCGAACTGGGATGAACTGGATGAACTGGAGTATGTGGAAATCGGCACATTCTTCGAGAAAGAAATCGGCAAAGTCAGCCGCTTTTTGAAGAGCCGCGCGAACGAGAACGGCACGTTCCGTTCCTCAGCCAACAACGAGACGTTTATCTCTTTGCAGAAGAAGGCACAGAATTTCTCTAACAT
>ERZ1504277.60-NODE-60-length-23476-cov-4.627941_pt1 | contig 23476 bp, 9 predicted proteins | sample MGYA00575505_ERZ1504277 | MGnify/ENA primary metagenome ERZ1504277 (study PRJEB39906, sample SAMEA3182092) | gut metagenome | biome: human; feature: gut; material: Stool; isolation source: human stools | place: Canada | collected 2013-11-25 ... | reverse complement strand
AAGAGTCCATCTCAACCAGACTGTTCCATGCATTATCAAAGAACAAATTAAAATGTCTCTTTGAAGAGTCATAAATGCGGTCCATAAACAACTCGGTGCAGAATTCGAGTCTTTTCCTCAGTCCGTCGTCTTTCCAGCACTGATATAAAAGGGTATAAGCCTCCAGCACGTGCAAATGCGCATTCATAGTCTTGGGTGCATTGTTATCATAATTATCCAGTTGTTTCCAATCTTCAGTAAAAGATTCCACATAACCGTCATATTGCGGTTCGCGGCCTTTCTCCTCCAAGGTATGATATAAACCGACAGCCATATCCAGACTCTCGCTGTTACCTGTTGCCAGATAGTGTTCAGCCAGCCCATAGATGGCGTAGGTCATGGCATACGTATATTTGGAAGCATTCAGCACCTCACCGTCAGGATTGACCAGCCAATATACCCCACCATGTTCCTTGTCTATAAATGTATCAATGAAGTAGCGTTGCGATTTATCCGCAAGCTTCAGATAAGCCTCATCCTTAAACGTACGGTATGCGGCAGAAAAACTCCACAGAATCCGGGCATTCAGAACCCCTCCTCTCGGAGCATCCACTACCGGAGTACCATTCCGCAATACAGTTCCATAAAAACCGCTGTCGGGAGCCACTGCATAATCCATCCAAAATGGCAACACGCTGTCCCTGACATTCGTGACAATCTCTGTACGCATGCGTGTCTGCATATCTGTCTCCCCTGAATGCGACCGGCAGCCTGCCAGACAAGACGCAACCAGCAGTGCTATCCAATAAAACATCTTCCTTTCCATAATTATTCTCTAAAACCATCAAACTTTTCCTTGTATAATTCCCCGTTTATCAGAAACTGGTGTTCGTCGTCTCAAGTACTGGTGTTTGTCATGTCAGACACCGGCTTTCATCACGACAGACCCTGACGTCTATCACAACAACTACTGGTGCCTGACATTTCACTCACAAATATTTTATTATTAAGTGTTTATTTATAATTTATCAATATCCCGGATTCTGGTCAGCCTGATTGATGAGCGGGTTGGTCAGAATCTCATTCGTCGGAATCGGGAAGATTTCCTGATAAGCCTCGTGCTCAAAGAAACGGAATGAGTCACCAGTCTGCAGACAAGCCTCTTGTGAAGAGTTGGCTACTGTTTTCGGATATTCGGCGGCAAACCATTCTTTGCACATACCCATACGGCACAAATCATGGTAAAGCGAGAACTCGGCATTGAATTCATGGCGACGCTCTATAATCAGCGCCACCTTCCATACCGGAGAAGTATAGCCTTTGGCTGCTTTATAGCTTGTATAATAGGTCTCTGCATCCGGCACTTCCACCGTCTGGGTATTCAACATGTCGGCGGGTAGGTCAATCATCGTCGCTCCCATCTCCAAATTACCCCAAGCACGGTTACGTATCTGACGTATCATGTTCCATCCGGTAGCGTTGTCACCTGTCTCGAAACAACATTCTGCATAGTCGAGCATGATGCCTGCATAACGCTTCAAAGTCAACGAAATAGGATTGAATACTTTGTTGTTCTCACCTGGCTTGCATCTCCAGTATTTCAAGGAATAAACAGTAGGCATATTTTCGGAACCTTGGAAAAGACCGTCAAAACCACTTGTCACCCCTACAGTCTGCCCGGTAATGGGATGCGTATCCCCTTTGGCAACAGCAGAGTATTGGCGGCGTTTGTCACCCGGTTCAAAGGAACGTACAAACTCCCAAGAAAGACAGAGAGACCCCCAGCCTCCCCATTCGGGTGCCGCACACATATATCCGTACCACATCATGGCATCTGAAGACGAATCGGCTCCCCAGCCCATATATCCTTGTTCATGATACATCACCTCAAATACAGATTCTTTGGTCCAATGTGTATCCCAGGCATGCAGGTTACCGAAGCAGGGCTCCAATGAATAGGTTCCACTGTCCACTATATCCTTTAGTTCCGTCTTGGCTTTCGTAAAGTCTTTCTTCAACATATACAGCTCGGCCAAATAAGCTTTGCAGAACCCCTTGGTTATACGTCCGTATTCACCATTCATGGGTAACCAGTCCAGATGGTCGCGTCCAAAAGACAAATCTTCCTCGATAGCCGCATAAGTCTCATCCACGGATTCCGGACGTGCCTTTCCTACCGAAGTAGTATAGGTTTCACCGGTAAGCAACATCGGTACCCTTCCGAAAAGTTTCGTCAGGTAAAGGTAGTTATAACCGCGGATGGCACGTGCTTGCGCTTCATAAACGGTCTTGGAATTGCTGTCCGCAAATATAGAGGCATCCGCCGTCTCCAGGCCAGCCAGGAAACGGTTTGCACGGTCCACTGCACGATAACTCATCCGCCATGCAGTCTCCAGGGAACCCTTATCGGGTTTCCAGGCATGACGCTGCCATTCCGCATCCCAACCGGAAGCCTGACAGTCCATCGTAGAATGGTTGGCAGCAAATACCTGAGGCTTGAATCCCCATGTTTCGTCATCACCGGAACCGTGCTGGTCCGTATAAAAGGTATCATAAAGTCCGTTCAATCCGGAAAGGACATTCTCCTCCGTTTTAAACATGAAATCTGCCGGAAGAATATCGTAATGATCCACTTCCAAATAATCGTCACAAGACGTTACGGTGCTTAAGGCCAGCACACCGATCAACAGTTTATATAAGTTTTTCATAATCATATTTTTTATCCGTTAGTATTAGAACTGTACACTCAGACCGAAAGTAACCGACATCGGGAACGGATAACGTCCTCCGTCAAATCCCGAATACAATACATTGGAGTCACCAACTTCCGGATCGCCGAACTTATTGTACGAAGAGATGGTACATACATTGTCGACACTGGCAAATACGCGTGCATTTTCCATTTTCACCGGTTTCAGCACATTCTTCGGGAATGTATATCCTATCTGAATATTTGAAATCTTCAGATAATCCCCCTTCTGGATGTAGGCGTCGGACACACGCATGTTCTTATTATAGTCTGTCTTGGTGATACGCGGATATTTGGCGCCGGTATTCGAAGATGACCATGCATTATTGATATATTCCTTCAGTACATTCTGATAACCGCCGTCGGGTGCATAGACTGAGGTCAAGCGGGCCGAAGAATAAGAAAGGATATCCATACCGGCTACACCGTACAAGTTCATCGAGAAATCAAAGTTTTTCCAGGAAGCGGTAAGGTTCATTCCGTAAGTGAACTTGGGATATCCATTGCCTATAACAGTACGGTCGGCATCGGTAATCTGCCCGTCACCATTCAAATCAACAAACTTATAGTCGCCGGGCTGGGTAGTCTTGTCCTGATATACACCACTTTCAACTCCCTTTTCAACCGCCAGCCTATTCATTTCATCAATTTCGGCCTGGGTTCTGAAAATGCCTTCTACCTTCCAGCCATAGTAGGAACCTACAGGATAGCCGTTCTGTGTAATGGAGTGGTTGTCCCAGTTGTCGCCATCTTGTGCTGACCCTGACTTGCTGAATATCGGATCGCCGACTTCAATAGCCTCGTTCTTCAGGGTAGACCCATTCAGCCTTATGCCGATATTCCAATCGCTGAAGCTCTTGTTCCACGCAGCAGTAAACTCGAAACCTGAGTTACGGATATGTCCCGCGTTAGTATAGACATTGGAGAAACCGGTAGAAGGACGAATCTGGCGATACAGAAGCAGATCCTTTGCGTCACGGATAAAGTAATCGGCAGAGAAAGAAAGCTCATTGTTCATAAAGGCAAAATCAATACCGATATTTGTCTGCTCATTGGTTTCCCATTTCAGGTTGGTATCAATTTCTTTCTGCTGGGCAATACCGGCACCGTTAATCACACTCGAACCATTAAAGAACCAGTACATTGCATTTGCCGAAGACAACTGTGCTATGGACAAGTTGGTACCATTGCCCGCATTACCGGTCTGTCCCCATCCGGCACGCAACTTCAAGTTACTGAACAGTTCTAAATCCTTAATGAACTTTTCCTCGGAAAGACGCCAAGCTACAGAAGCGGAAGGGAATGTACCATAACGATTGCCGGCACCAAAGTTCGAAGAACCGTCGCGGCGTACCGTTGCAGTCACAATATAGCGGTCGTTCAAAGTATAAGTCAGACGGCCGAAGTAAGAAAGGAATCTTGTCTTCAAATCCAGCCCACCATCCGTTTGCTTAGACGATGGGTCATTGGTCAATGAAATTTTGCGGATGTTGTCTGCCGGGAAATCGTTGGCACTGGAATTCAGCCAGGCACCGTTCGTATCGCTGGTAGAGAAACCGGCCATTGCACTTACGCGGTGATGCTCATTGGACCAGTCATAGTTCAAGAACGCTTCCAGACCGAGTGAAGTGGACTGGCTCTGGTTCAGCGAGAACGAGTCCTTACGGTCTTGAGTTCCAAAGGTTCTATCATTATAGGCTGTATAGCCATTATAACCTTTTGTATAATAATTATAACTGGCAATAGTTTTGAAGGTCAACCCTTTGTACAAATCGAGTTGTAGGAAAGCACTGGCGAGCAGACGGTCCCATTTATTGATGCTGTCGGCAGTCTTGGCAGCAGCAACCAGATTGTCAGCTCCCTTGTTCACATCCCCATTACCTTCTTTCTTGTAATGTCCCCAAGTACCGTCGGGCAACACAATAGGCATGGAATAGAAAACACCGTCCTCTACATAATCCATGGTTGGAATGGCTTGTGCATAGTTTCTCAGGTTGCCTCCTCCCATCTTTTCCGAATGTGCATAGTTCAAGTTCAAGCCTACATGCAGAAAGTCTTTCACTTTGTGAGTGATATTAGCGCGTGCCGTCAAGCGTTTAAAATTCGACTCAATCACGATACCCTGGTTGTTCAAATAACCCAGAGATAAGTTGGCTTGGGTATTTTCGCTGCCTCCCGAAGCAGAAAGGTTATAGTTCTGCTGTAATGCCGTGCGTGACATTTCATCCTGCCAGTCAATGCTGTTCAGTCTGCCTATGTAATCCTCGCCATATGCCAGATTGGTCATGGCAATACCGTCATTCTTGACGGCGGAACGTACAGCACTTGCAAACAAGCCCGCATCAGCCACATCAATCTTATTCGAATTGAACTGGAGGGCATAGTTGGCCGAAAAGTTCACCTTTGCCTTCCCCTTACCACCGTTCTTGGTAGTAATCATAATGACGCCATTGGCACCGCGAGTACCATAGATTGCCGTAGCCGAAGCATCCTTCAGAATTTCGATGGACTCTACATCATTAGGATTCAAGAAATCGATGGAAGTTCCTACCTGCACACCGTCCACTACATAGAGTGGGTCGGCAGAACCATTCACGGTTGCCACACCGCGGATACGGATGGAGAAACCTCCTTCCGGGTCACCGGAAGAACGGATGACAGATACACCTGCCGCAGCTCCCTGCAAACCTTGTCCCAAGTTCACCGGATTCCGCTTCATCATTTCCTCCGCATTCACGGAAGCCACAGAACCGGTGAGGTCGGATTTCTTCATCGTACCGTAGCCCACAACAACTACCTCATCCAAGGTTTCGGTATCCTCCTTTAAAGTAATTTTCAGAGCATTCATATTCCCGGTTACTTTGACCGTTCGCGCCAGATAACCGATGTAACTGGTCTTCAGCGTAGAACCTACGGGACACTGCAAGGAGAAGTTACCGTCCAAATCGGTAATCATACCGTTTGTCGTACCTTCCACAATGACATTGGCACCGATGATGGGCTCGCCTTTCTCATCCACCACTTGGCCCTTCACAGTAACTACACTCTGCTGTACGACAGTGACACCTGCAAACGGCTGTACGCTTGTTGCAAAGAGAGGTCCGGCACATGCCAGCGATACTGACATGATACCCAAATACTTCATCACATTTCTCATAAATACTAAATACTTAGGTTTAACAAATACCCCGGTCATAAGCACATCGGGAAAAAGATATGCGACACAATTTTGTGCCACTATAGAGGCACTGCCGTGCCATTGGGAAGGCACATCTGTGCCACCATAGTGGCACAGATTTCGGTAACTATATCCCTTTCTCTTCCATACCGACAGGGGTGAATTCAATATAGATTTTCAAAGATTAAGTTCAGAAACTCAGGGAAGTGCCTTCAACCTGGTTCAACAGTTGCGGTTTGGCCTTTCCACAATCCACTTTCACAACCTGAATACGGTTGTCGGCAGGTAGACAAACCAATCCTTCTGCCTGCTTCTTGTCAGCACTGTATACCTTCAGGCTCATTTTACTCCAATCCATCTCAGCAGTGGACTGCGCCAACTTCAGATGAGGAAGTACCGAACCGTCACGTACCAGCATGATTATCGGCAGACTGCCTGCTTCAATCCGGTGCCATCCGCCTTCGTAGACTTTCTCTGTCTGGTAGTCTATCCATTTTCCTTCGGGAAGGTAAACTGTGCGGCCCGTCATACCGGATTCAAGCAAGGGGGCAACCAGAATCTGCGAACCGAAGAGATACTCGTCATCCACTTTCCATGCTCCCGGATCATCGGGGAATTCTACAAACAAGGCTCTTAGCATCGGTAAGCCCTTTTCTGTACATTCCTTAGCCTGAGCATACACATAAGGCATCAGACGGTACTTCATCTCCGCACTCTTGCGGAAGACATCCTGCACACGCTTGCTGTCGTACAACCACGGCTCTGTCGGAGGTGCCCCATGCGCGCGGGTATGGGAAGTAAGAAAACCGAACGGTATCCAGCGGCAATACAAGTCCTCCGGAGTGGATTTTACAAAGCCGCCCATATCATGGCTCCAGAAGGAGAAACCGGACAAGCCGAAGGACAAGCCTGCACGAAGCGTACCCAGCAGACCCGTGTTCGTAGTTGCAGCATCACCGCCCCAATGCAATGGATAACGCTGGGAACCAGCCCATGCGGCACGTGCCCACATTATATTCTCGTTGTGCAACTTCTTGGTTATCTCGGACACTGCCATATCATAACGCACCGGATAGAGGTTATGCTCATACCATCCGCTCTTGCCGGAAGCGTAAATACCATTCAGTGGAGCAGCCTCGCCAAAGTCTACTTTAATGGCACTGACACCGATATTCAGCAATCCCGCCAGTTTGTCCTGATACCACTTTACTGTTTCCGGATTGGAAAAATCAAGCACCACATCTTCGTAGGGAAGTTCACCATTTCCATTTTTCACATACATGTCTTTCTCTATCAGTTCAGAGAAATAACGGTTTTTAGGAGTGAAATAAGGCAACTGCCACAAACATACATGGAAACCTTGAGACCTCAAATCCTTCAACATCTGCTGTGGATTCTGGAAACGGTTCTCGGAGAATTTATAGTCACACTGCCAGTCCACATCAAACCAGCCGGTATCGAAATGGATAACATCGCACGGATACTTGTTCTTACGGATATTGGCCGCTACATCATAACCTTCCTTTTCACTGAAATAGGTAATACGGCTCATCCACGTACCGAAAGACCACAAGGGGGGCATGCCCGGCTTTCCTACCAAATCGGTGTACTCGTCCAGAATATCTTTCGGCTCGCCGAAGAAAACGAACAAATCCAGGTTCTCGTCACCCATGAACATTTTGTTCAGCCCAATATAGGTAGCACCAAAATCACAAGTCACGGGAGCGGATGTATGCATAAACATACCATATCCCCGGTTACTCATAAAGAAAGGAATCGGTTTGTACATCTGGTCCGTCTCAGGCCCTTGTGGGTCTGTAACGAACAAGTTCACCTTCTGTCCGGCCTTGTTCAGCCCAGTGGCAGACTCTCCGCAACCAAAAATCATTTCATCTGCAGTCAAGGTAAATACCGGATTGATGCGGCGAGCATTGTCGCTTCCCCGCTTCACAAAACAGAACGGCGTATATTTTACCTGCGTAGAGTCCGCGTCGCTCAAAGCGGCAGTCTGGCTCAAGATACGTCCGGCTTTATCCTTCAAGACGATTCTCCAAGGATTCTTGTTAATCTGAATGGTTCCATAGTCGCTGGAATAGATAATCTTGTCATTCGTCTCGATAACTTTCCAGCTTCCATCCCTGCCCGGTTCCTTTGCCAACATGATGGAAGCGGCAGGTTTGGGTTCCACCGGGGTCGTTAGCATACGGATACGTACCGTACGCGGAGTTACAAAGTCAATCTTGAATTTGAGGTTAGGGTCATTTTCATAGGCAGTGAAGGGGAAATCGAGCATTCTCATTTTACGGGGCTGTGCACCGTTGGTATTGAAGGCTTGGCGGGGCATCAGATGCCCGCGTTTCCAATTCACCAGCCCTTCACCCGACTTGGCATCGAATGACTCCAGGTGATCTGCAAAAAACAAGGTATTACTCAAGTCACGGAAATCGGTACTCATGTCCAGAGGTTGGTTCATCAAATACGAAGTACCGTCATTGACATGTGGCTGTGCCAACAGATTGCCACCGGCAAACAACAGCATCGCCACTGCTAAAAGTTCTTTCTTCATACTATTAGGATTTAAATGATCTCGCCTGCAAATGTATTTTTCTTAAAGGAAACACAGATGCCTTAAAAATGTCTTTTAATATCCGGTTTTGTTTCATAGAACCCATATAGGGCCATTGGAAACAAAATGCATACTATTTTTCACCAAACGGAGGATATCATCCCACACGAATACGCAAATCTTTCCTTGCTCGTTCGAAGGATTATATTTAAGTTTGCAGTTACAATATTGTTAATCCTTCTAATAAAGAAAATACATGAAACAACTGCTCCTATTCCTTATATGCAACCTGGCCTTCCTCCTTACTGTTCAAGGTAACTCAGCGGAAATCCCGCCGGCTGTCATGTTCAAGCAGCTCTCTACAACAGAAGGACTCTCCAACAACAGTGTCCGAAGCATCTACAGAGACAATAGGGGATTCCTCTGGGTGGGGACAGAATCAGGACTCAACAAATACGACGGCTACTCCTTCCAGCAGTATTACCAGAACAACTCCGACCTGCCGGACGATGCCATCAGCGAAATTTTCGAAGGACCGGACGACAATGTATGGATAAGGACTTCCAGCGGCTACAGTATCTATAATTATAAGACCGGTGAATTCGACAATGACTATAAACCCATACTCGATGGGCTGCAAATCCCCAGTAAAAACATTCTGAGGATGGGAAAAACATCCAAGAATGAGTTTTGGGCCTACGACTATTCCAAACTTTACATACGAAGCATGGACAACAACTCCATCAAAGCCTATCCATTGGCAGTTGAAAAGATTTCAAACCTCTATATAGGTGTCCAGTTCATTTATATAATGTACTCCAACGGTACCCTATACAGTATCAGCAAGCAGACTTCCGAAGTCAAGGAAATAGCCATTCCCACCATCTATAGACCTTTGCTGGAGAATCATGAGCCACACATTTACATAGACCAAAACGAAAGCCTATGGGTATACACCTTCCAAAACAGCCTACTTTTGCACAAGAACAGTTTTACACAGCAATGGGAGGACATCAGCCTGAACAATAACACTCACATACAGTACAATCGCGTGCAACGCATCCTCGACCTGGGAGACGGCAACGTATGGATACTTACCAGCCATATGGGGCTGTTCGTTTACAACACCCTGACCAAATCGCTTACCAACTTGGTGCACAATCCATTGAAACCGCACACCATTGCCAGCAACAATCTGAATACCATTTACCGGGACAAAGACGGAACCATATACATAGGGAATTTCAAACACGGTATTTCCTATTATAGCCCCATGTCCCAAATCATACTATGCAACAAATCCCTGGAATATGATGATATCCTGACCTTCTGCGAAGACACCAGCCAGGAATACATTTACTACGGAACAGACGGTACGGGACTAATCCGACGTTCACTAGTGACCGATTCATACGAAAAGATAGCAACTCCCGCCAATATTGTAGTCGACTTATCCATCGACTCCAAAAACCGCCTATGGATAGGCACCTTCCAGAAAGGACTGCTATGCTACTCGAAAGGGCAAATCAAACAATACACAGTAAGTAACAGCCAGCTTCTCGAGAACAATGTGTATACAGTAAAGGTAGACAAACACGGATACATCTGGATAGGTACCATGAAAGGATACATACAGAGGTTAAATCCGGAAACCGAGCAGTTTGACACCATCTTGTACCGTCCGGGAGAATTCTTTGTCCGAGATATGTACTATGATAAAGACAGTACCCTTTACGTAGCGACCAAAGGAGGACTCATTATCATCGATACGGAAACCCAAGCCTATAATATCTACGCCGAAGCCGGCCGCTTCAAGGAGAACAATATGCTCACTGTCTATAAGGACAGCCGGGACCTTCTTTGGATAGGACATCCACACGGACTGAGTATATGGAACCAGAAGAACGACTCCATCTACTTCCTTGACCAGAAAAACGGACTTGCCGCCAACCTCGTCAGAGCCGTCACGGAAGACAACAACAACCAGATGTGGATTGGTACCGGCAACGGCATCTCACGAATCAAAATAACAAACGGTACATACGCCATCGTGAACTACTCCGTAAGCGACGGACTGATATGCAACGATACCAATGTCCACGCCATCCTCAAGCTACAGAACGGCAATATACTGATAGGCACGCCACAAGGTTACCAGACTATCATTCCACAAGACATCCTGACCACAAGTTATGATGCCAATATTTACCTTACCGGTATTGAGCTCAAATCCGGAATGACCCATCCGGACATCCTGAACGGCAGCTCACTTGAATGTGCACAACATCTTTCCTTCACTGAAAAGGAAAATTCATTCACTCTGTCCTTCTCTGCCCTCGACCTGGTGGAAACGGATAAGATAAAATATGCCTATAAGATTCATTCCAACTGGATTTATGCTGAAAACAACAAAGTAAACCTATCCATGCTGACTGCCGGAAACTATACTTTATCCGTCAAGGCATGCAACTCACAAGGCATATGGAGCCCCAACGTCAAGGAACTGAAAATAAAGATACTCCCTCCTTGGTGGCGCACTTGGTGGGCTTATACCATATATAGCGGTATCGTTTTGTGCATCCTTCTGTCCATTATCCGCAATCTGCGCTTACGCCAAAAGCAGAAACAAATCATGCAGGCCATCGAGGTGGAAAATGAAAGGCAGCAGAAAATCAACAATATGAAACTGCAGTTCTTTGCCAACATAAGTCACGAACTGCGGACCCCCTTGTCACTTATCATCAATCCGCTTGAAGAGTTTTTCGTAGACCATCCCGAATATCGTAAAGGCATTTTGGATATGGTCAAACAAAATGCCGACTATCTGCTGGAACTGATTAACCAACTGCTGGATTTCAGAAAGCTGGATGCCAAGGCTGAAACCCTGAAATGCAAACATGACAACATCCTTATCATTCAGAGTGAAATATTCCACTCTTTCGATCCGATAGCACAGAAACGGAACATCAGCTATAGCCTTACCGCTCCACAACATTCTGTATTCATGGATTTTGACTATGACAAGATACGCAAGATATGCACAAATATCCTGTCAAATGCATTCAAGTTCACTCCCAATAAAGGAAGCATCTCACTGGATATTGCCGTAAGAGGCACAAATCTGGAACTGACCTTTACCGACACCGGTTGCGGCATAGAGGATGAAGCCAAGGAGAAAATATTCCAAAGATTCTATCAGTCGGGCAAAAACCAGTCGAACAACGGAGGCAGCGGCATTGGACTGCACATTGTTTCCGAATACGTAAAGATGCATCAGGGTACTGTCTGTGTCAGGGATAACCAGCCTTGTGGTTCTGTATTCCTGATTGCCCTACCCCTACACCAGAACAGTAATGAAACCAAAAACGGAGAACCGGTCGAAGGACCGGAAATAAAAGAAGAATCCCATCCATTCACCATACTACTCGTAGATGACAACTACGACTTCTTGAAATTTCTCTCTGAAAGTCTTGCCAGGCAGTATCATGTATTAAAAGCCACAAACGGAAAACATGCACTGAATGTACTGGAAAAGGAAGATATTGATTTAGTGGTCAGTGACATCATGATGCCCGAGATGGATGGTCTGGAACTATGTTCAACCATCAAGAATGACATACGCTACTCCCATATCCCCATTATCCTCCTGACAGCTAAGGCAAGTGAAGAACACCAATTGGAAGGGCTTAGCGTTGGCGCAGACGACTATATCACCAAGCCTTTCAATATGGAAGTCCTCAAGCTGCGCATCAACAAGATTATCGAGATGAACGTCAAACGTCAGGAAATATTCAATCAGGACATTAAAATCGAGCCAAGCCGTATCACCATCACTCCCCTTGACCAGCAGCTGGTGGAAAAAGCCATCCAGATTGTAGAGGACAATATCAGCGAAACCGAGTTTTCCGTCGAGGAGCTTGCCAGCAGCCTGAATATATCACGCAGCTATTTCTACAAGAAAATGATTAAGATAACGGGAAAGAAACCCATCGAATTCATCAGGACCATCCGTATGAAACGTGCACAACAACTCTTGACAGAAAGCCAGATGCAAGTTTCGGAAATTGCATATACCTTGGGGTATAACTCCCCCAAGATATTCTCCAAACATTTTAAAGAAGAGTTCAACATCAGCCCATCCGAATTTATAAGGCAGCAGGCTGAATAGAAACATTATTTTGACATCAAAGCATCCAACGAAGACACCAACGCCACCAAAGCAGCACTCCAATTAATGGCTATTTCATTGGAAGCATACGAACCTTCCACATCTGCATAAGACTCATCCGGCAGATTGGAAGGATAGGGTACACCGTCTTGTTGGCCAGGATTGGGACCGCCAACAAGGAAACCGGGAAGAGGTGCCTCTATATCATCCGATGCAGAAAGACGATGGTGCGGATACAGAGGACTTTTCATCCCGAAACCGGTGACATAACAATATCCCGTGGCATTCTTTCCTAAAATGTAGTCCATATTGCGGTAGGCGTTCGTCAGGTACGACTTCTCACCCGTAAGCAAATAGGCGCAAACCAGTGAAGTGGCTTGGTTAGCACACCCTTCGGCAAGGCATCCCCAAAAGAAATCTTTGGCATCGTTGCCGTAAGGAGCGTGGAAAGGAGAGCGGTCAGCACCCCGCACAGCCTCGGCAGCATAGTCCAGTAGCAGGTCTTTCATGGCATTTGCCAACTCCACGTCTTCACCCTGATATTCCCTGCCCGGTTGCAGCCAGGCAAACACGCCCAACGCAGTGGTATTGCCCCAAGAAGGAGTCTTATATGCAGTGGGCAGATGCTTCTTCACTTGTTCCCGGTAAACGGGCTTTCCCGTAGCAAGATAGAGCTCGGAAGCCGCCCAGAAGAATTCGTCATCGGCACTACGATCACCGTAAGCTCCCGTAACCACGGCAGGTTGATATTGCTTGTTGAGGAGGTCCTGATGATAGAGCGCTTGCGGATGCGCTTCTGCCCAGGCGTAAGCACGTTCGGCAGCCTGCAAAGCCACTTCCGAAAAGCCAGGATAATCCTCTTCGTAAGGAGCAAACAACACGGAAGCTTGCGCTAAAGCCGCAGCATAGTCCAATGCCGCCGTTACTGATTTCTGAACTACATAACGGGGCTGCTTACACTCCGTAGGCTTGATAAATCCCTCGAACGAAGGGGTAGTCAGCTTGTGGTAGACTCCTCCGTCGGCAGGGTCTTGCATGGTCAGCATCCATTTCAGGTTATAGTACATCTCGTCCAGCAAATCGGGCGTGTGGTTTCCGCTTTCCGGGATGTTCACCCGTTGACGGATAAAATAGTCAGGAAAGCGGGCATAAATCGCCTGCATCAATCCGATGGAATAAGCGGAGTTCACAATGTACTTGTTATAATCTCCGGCATCATACCATCCTCCCGGAGAAGAAATCACCGCTCCCGCCTTACGTTCCGGCCCGGCAGCATTGGGATGTACCAGCACCTTGTCATCTGGATGGCCTGCCGGACGGCTCCACCGACCCGCATAAGTCGCTTCGATGGGCATACCCGTACGTTGGTAATAGAAAGATTTCAAAGCGGCATCGGCCAAAGGGGACAGCACCTTTTCCTTTACTTCGAATGCCACTGAATCGCCGTTAACCAACAGAAGATATCTTCCCGGTACCGTGATGTCACTGAAATCCAATATTGTCCTGCTCCTATCCGACCAAGCGGATGAAGCGGTATATCCGGGTTTGCCGGAAAGTAGCCGATTGCCCGTGGCTGCATCTACTATGGTAAATTCACGTACCTCACCGGCATTCACCACAGCTACTTTTTCCTGCTGGGGATAATACCCTAACTGATTCAAACGTACAGTTTCTGAAGGATGCCCTAAAGTGGCCATTCCTCCCAGAACTGTAAACAGACATGTAGTTATATTCATATCACTATTCTTTATATATTAATATTATTCCATTTCAAAATTATTTATCCGACAATAAGGTAATGAAACTGATAGCCGGCAAGTGTACCCGTACCAGTCCATTCTCCACCTTCACTGCAGTTTCCTTCATGCAGTCCTTTGTATTGGTCACATAGACTTTCAGTTCCTTCACTTCTGCAGGGATACCGGAGATGACAGCCTCGCAATCCGCCCCATTATTGACCATATGGACGGCATATTCTCCGCGCACCATATTTCCGAAAGCCGCACAGTTTAGTTTTTTCTTGCTGCTACTGACCGGAATGGCCAAGGCATCGGCCGGAGTGGAGGCCAGCTGCTTAATGTTCCAGAAACGTTGTGTAGGACGCAAAGGACCTTTGGAGCCATAAATGCCGTCTCCCCACAACAACGAATAGTCTGAAGTGAGCTGCCACTGCAAGATGGACAATGGTTGGCAAATCGCACAAATACGTGTATACAGATTGATTTCATAAAGTGCAAACGTCGACTCATTGAATATCTCGGCATAACCATGAGCAGCGGCATCCGTACTACCCTCACCAACCAAGAGTAGTACATTAATCTCTTTGGCAGCACCCGCCCACTTCCTTAACGTAACATCATCACAACCACGCCATGAATGGAAAGAAACTGCACCAATATACTTATGAGTCTCAGGATTGTTCAAAGCAGGAAGGATAAAATCGAAAGTAGTGGCATCCGAATTGTCGCCAAGCAGCATGCGGGTAGGAAGATTCAACCCTGCCAGATAAGCACCGAACTCCTTAATGAAATCTGCATGCTCCTGCGGAGTGTGGAGGACATCAATACCCAAATCCGATTCATTGAACGAGAACATGGAGAACTCAATACCATAATACCGTTTGGCATACAACAGATAATCTGCCATGGATTTATAAATCTTCTCCTTTTTCCGGTTATCCAGACGATAAGCAATGACACCACCTTGACGGGCATAACTTGCAGGACCTCCGTCAATGGCCCATGCAGGCGGAAACCAACAGCTTAGTATTACCGGCATTCCCATCGCCTTCAAGCGCTTTGCCATGAGGAGACTTTCCTCCACCCGCTTGTTCAGTCCCCCATTCTGTGCCACGGCAATAGGATCGGATTCTTCTTCGGGTTGCCACAATCTCCACGGAAATTCCACACGGCCATAAGCTACGCGCAAGTTTTCCAGACAGTAATCTATCACTTTAGGGTCGGCAGCAGGATTCTGCAGGCGGAAATTCCCTCCAAAGCCTGCAAACAAACTTCCCGGATTCTGCATATCCAATGTAATTTCCGCGTCACTGTGATCTATCACTCCGGAAGCATGCAGTTCCATAGACAATGCTGTTCTCCCAGCCTTTTTCAGAATCGGCATTAGCGAGATATACACAACAGTACCGGTAGACTCTTTTTCAACCGTGGCCTTTACAGACTTATTGAACTTGAATTCCAACTTCCTATTGGCCGAAGTAACGGTCAGCTTCCTGCCACTTGTCCTTACTTTGGCATCAACGTAGTTTTCCGGACTTAAAGCAATACAGTAATAGGCTGTCTGGTTCAAAGTAGTGTCCGACAGCGCATCAATAGAAATCTCCACCAAGCCTTTTCCCTTATCAGTCACTTTCTGATGGAACTTTACACCTCGTAGAGTAGTCGTCACTTCCTGCATATCCCCCTCACGATGGAAAACGGGACGGACCTGCTTCTCCTTTCCAGTAATCTCCATATCTCCTTTCAAGGTTCCGACACGCAGGGATGACTCAAAGTCTATCAATTCACCGTCTACACGGACACCCGTGATATTGCTCCATGCCATCACTTCCGTCTGGGCAGAAAGCGGCAGAGATAATATACCACACAGCAATACAACTATTCCAAACTGGAAAATTCGTAAATTCTTCATAATATCAAATCTATAAAAGGTTGTCATTTCAGTCTGGTATCAATCTCAAACCCCATACGGCTGTTATGATAGGGACAATTCCACATACTTGCTTTAGGCTCCTTGTAGCGGGGAGTTCCATCTTCCAGCACCGTTCTGAACCATTCACCATACTCCTTGTCTATCATCCGTGATTTGATGAAGTTCCAAGTGCGGACGGCACTGTCCAAATAAGATTGTTCACCAGTCAGTTGCCAGGCATTGATACAACCGACCACAGTTTCCGCCTGGCACCACCAGGAAGCATCCTTCCTGATTTTGTCCTTATGCCGTTCGTACATCATGGCGCCCATCGGGTTGATGCCCTCTTTCAAGGAGGCGTCTGCAAGTTCCAATGCTACCTTCCTGCACCTCCCGATAACCTCCGGGTCACCCAGAGCCTCTGCAGCTTCCGTCAGCAACCAGGAAGTTTCGATGTCATGCCCGTAAGAGTCGATGTCATCCAGATTGTTCCAATTCGAATCACAGTACAATATCAGGTGATGTGTTTGTGGATTGTAGAGCTTGGTTATTATCAAATCTATTACTTTTGTAAGACGTTCGCGTAGGCCATTATCCTTCCATACTTTATATAAAGCTGTGTATGCCTCCAATACGTGGATATGGGTATTCATTGTTTTGGTGGCAACGCCATCTCCATCATATCCCAGCTTTTGGGGAACTCCCCATTCGCGGGTGAAAGATTCTATATAACCATCGTTTACGGGGTCTTTGATTCTGCTCTCCATGGTCCGGTAAAGTTCTATGGCTTTTTGCAGGCTTTCATTGTTGCCCGTTGCTCTAAAATGTTCGGACAAACCGTAGATAGCATAAGAGCAGCCGTAAGTCTGCTTGTTCGTATCCAATGGGGTACCGTCCGCTTTTATCAGCCAATATACGCCTCCATACTGCGAATCAATGAAGTGGTCTATGAAATACCGTTGCGCCCTGTCAGCCAATTTACGGTAGGCAGTATCGCCATACATCCGGTAGGCGGTTGAAAAAGTCCAAAGGATGCGGGCATTCAGTACATCACCTTTGGGAGTATCCGCTATCGGGGCACCGTCACGTCCCAATGAACCATAAAAGCCTCCGGAAGGGTCTACGCTGTATCTTTCCCAAAAAGAGAGGATATTCTCTTTCAAGTCCGAGGTTATTTCATCTTTTAAAACCTTGTCTACGTGTGACTGTGCTTGCAGGAAAGGTGTAACCAGCAACCATACTGTAATCAGCAAAAAAACGGAAAACATACGTTTCATAATATAGCGATTTAAGGAATTAATCATAGTTACATTGCAAATGTACAAAAAAACAAGTTGCCACTACTCACTACCATCCTTTTTCAATGGATACAATTGGTTCCGATAAAGGCTGTTTTTGGGTACTGAGTCCTTGTTTTACCAGACATCAGCTTTTATTAGCTCAAACGTTGGTATCTGGCAGTTCAAACACCATTGTATGACAAATATAACAATGAATATCATAAAAATAGAGGAAAAAGACACATTTCATAACGTTATTGGCTACAAACAAAAGCCATCCGTTTCCTTTTTAGTCCGTATATTAGTAGAAAATTTCGTAACTCAAAAATAGATACTATGAGAAAGAAACATTTCCTATTTGCATCAGTCTTGGCACTGCTTTGCGGCAGCAGTACGCTGCATGCGCAAGACTTCAAGCTGACATCCTCCGGTTATTTCAAGAACCAGGGAGTCGACGTCATGGCTTTTGATGACATCTATCCCGAAGGACACCAGGGAGGGGTATGCATCATCATGAACGGACACCGTGTGGCAACAAACGGAGACATCCGCCTGGAAGCCACGCCCGGACAATGGCAACCCGTACCGAAACAGCTCGACCGGAAGCTCGGTGACAACAGCATCACCGCCACGCTGTGCTATCCCGACTCCTCACGCCATCTCACCGGATTCAACCCGATGATTTACCCGGACCTCCACCTTATATATACGGTAAACGTGGAAAGCAAAGGTAAAAACATAGAGGTGACCGTAGATCTTGACCGCCCCATTCCCCAGGAATTCATCGGAAAAGTGGGCTTCAACCTTGAATTCTTCCCGGGTTCCCTCTTCGGCAAGCCCTGGATTATGGACGGTCAGAGCGGCATCTTCCCGCAACAGCCCAACTCCCCCCTGATGACAACCCAGCCCAACTATCTGCATACAGGAAACTACCATGACGGCAAAAAATCGCTGGCAGACATGGACAAACTGATAGGAAAAGGTTACAGCCCGATTGTGGCAGACGACATCATCAGCGAACCTTATGCCAAAGGAACCAAGTTCACCTCCCGGCCCGATGACCCTTACAACAAAGTTACCATCGAATCATTGAGCGGTGACCTGCAACTGTTTGACGGGCGTATGAACCACAACAACGGCTGGTTCGTACTGCGCAGCAACATAAAACCGGGTGTCACCAAAGGTGCCGTCAAATGGATTATCACTCCGAACGTAGTGGCCGACTGGATGTATCAGCCGGTTATCCAGACTTCACAGATAGGTTATCATCCCACTCAGGACAAGGAAGCCGTCATCGAAATGGATATACGTGACAACAGAAAGGAAACGGCACAAATCATCCGCATTGATGCCGACGGCGAAAAGGTTGTCAAGAACGTCACTCCTGCCAACTGGGGTAAATTCTTGAGGTATAACTATCTGAAAGTAAACTTCACAGATGTAAAGGAACCGGGGCTTTATAAGATTAAATACAATACCTCCGTGTCTCCCATCTTCCGCATCGACAATGACGTATATGCCCGTGGCGTATGGCAACCCGTACTGGAATACTTCCTTCCCGTACAGATGTGCCACATGCGCGTCAACGAAAAATACCGCGTATGGCACGACTGCTGCCACATGGACGATGCCCAGATGGCACCGGCACACAATCATATCGACGGCTACGACCAGAAAGAGGGCCTGTCCAAGTTCAAACCGGGTGAAGTGGTTCCCGGAGTGAACATAGGCGGCTGGCACGATGCCGGAGACTTTGACCTCCGCATCGAATCCCAAGCCGGAGAATCCTATATCCTGGCACTGGCCTACGAAGCTTTCCACCCGAATCTCGACGTGACTTCCATCGACCAGATAAACCGTGTGACGGAAATCCACCAGCCCGACGGTAAGAATGACTTGCTGCAACAAGTAGAGAACGGCGCCCTTACGGTAGTCAACGGCTACCTGGCACTGGGACGTCTCTACCGGGGAATCATCTGCAACGACCTGCGCCAGTACGTACTTCTGGGTGATGCCGCCGCCATGACCGACGGGAAAATCGGTAATGAAGACGACCGCTGGATATTTACGGAGGATAACCCCGGACGGGAACTGTCGACAGCTGCCCAGCTGGCTGCCGTATCACGTGTATTGAAAGGTTTCAATGATACATTGAGTGTGCATTGCCTCGACATTGCTCGCAAAGTATATGCTTCTACCGGAAGCGGCAACAACAGAGCCTTGTTCCCCAAAGTGCAGGCAGCCGTAGAGCTGTACCTCACCACCGGCGAACAACCCTATATGGACTTCATTCTGGACAACCAGGAGCTCATCATCAAGCAGATAGGCCGCATCGGCTGGTACACGGCACGTGTGGAAAAACTGTTCGCACAGATGAAGAACAAGAAAGCCAAAGCCTTTTCAGCAGCTTTCCGCAAAGCTTTGACCGGATATGAACAAGAACTGAACAAACAAGTGCAGGAGACTCCCTATGGCGTTCCCTACCGTCCGAACATCTGGGGTGCAGGCTGGGATATACAGCGTTTCGGCTTCCAGCACTACTTCCTGACAACCGCCTATCCGGAAATATTCCCGAAAGCACCGGTATTCAATGCCCTCAACTTCATTCTCGGATGCCACCCGGGCTCCAACCAGGCTTCCTTCGCCTCGGGTGTCGGCGCACAATCAGCCACTGTAGGCTACGGACTGAACCGCGCAGACTGGTCGTACATTCCCGGTGGAGTCATTTCCGGTACGGCGCTTATCCGTCCCGACTTCCCGGAACTCCTGACGTTCCCGTTCCTCTGGCAACAGACTGAGTATGTGTTGGGAGGAGGTTCGTCCCACTATATGTTCCTGGTACTTGCAGCAGAACAGTTGCTGAAACAATAAAAGACAGAGGGGGAACAAAACCCTCTGGATATTTTCTTTTAGGCGCGGATTACACGGATTTAGTTTACTGCATCCGTGGATTCCGCGTAACCCGCGCCCAATATTATAGTATAATGAAAGTGTTTATATACTTTTCACTCTTTCACCAATTATCCGTACGGAACGGAATGGTAGGCAGTTCATTCCCACCGATCATCGTACCAATCTGGAAATCATGGAAACAATAGCGCACGCTGACGGGATGGGATACCTTTTCTGAAGAGATTACCACTTCATTCGTCTGCCAGTGCAGCCATACTTTGTCGGCAGGATGGAACACACGGTCCTCACCCGCCACTTCGAAACCGCGAAGGTCATAGTTGCGACAGATACCCATTTCCAAATGGTCGAAGGAAACCCATGCTTCACTGCCTTTAGCAGTCCATGACTTATATTGTGGGCCGAAACAGTGTATCTGCTTCAATCCATAGGTAAGGTTCAATGCCAGATAGCTCAAGCGTTGACCTACCTTTGTCTTGTTGCGGGGATGGATATTGTACATCTCATAAGGCTCTACAAGGTCGTTTGTCGAAATCATACCACTGTTCGGAATCAGGCTTTGGGCACGGAATTGCGCTTCACGTAGGTAAGCAGCTTTCTCTTGCTGGGTACCTCCATAGGCGTACGGCGCTATTTCGGCAAAGTAGAAAGGCAATTCGCCCAGCCCCCATTCCTTGCGCCACAGCTGCACCATGTCGGCCAAGCGTTCGGCATATGTTTCATGGCGACCTACGTTCGACTCTCCCTGATACCAGATGAACCCTTTGATGGTATAGTTCTGAAGCGGCTTCAGCATGGCATTGTACATCAGCATGGGGCGGAGCATGGGATGCAGGCGTTCGATGGAATCGGGGTTGAGAGATATGTCTGGATAGTTTTCCAGCAGTTCACGGCTTATCCAACCTTCTACAGTGGATCCACCGTAAGCGCTACAGATGATGCCGACCGGAATCCGGAGGGCACGGCTCAACGAAGTGGCAAAATAGTAGGCCGTCGCACTGAAATCGGGTGCGGTTTCTATGGAAGATATGTTCCAGCTACCTTTGCAGTCGGTTTGCAGTTCATAAGTCTGGTGCTTGGGAACGGTGAACATACGCACCCCCTTATTCTCGGCAGAAACTATGATGTCATCCGCTCCGTTCATGATGCAACAGCCAGCAAAACCTTTCAGGGGCATTTCCATATTGCTCTGGCCGGAAGCAAGCCATACTTCACCGATTAGGATATTCTTCAACGTAGTTTTTTCTCCGTCATCAAAAGTTATCTCATAAGGCGTGTATCCTGCTGCCGGAGTCTCCACGGCAAGCGTCCAACCGCCATCCTTATCGGCACGGCAAGTCATTGTCTGTCCGTTCCACGAAGGCGTAACGCGTACTTCGGCTTCCGGAGCAGCCGTTCCCCACAGTTTCACTTCAGTCTGCTGCTGGAGTATCATGTTGTCGCCCACCAGTGCAGGCAGTTTTACTTTGGCGCCCAACGAGGCGGCACCGCATAATAGAATCAATGCAAGAACCTTACTTTTCATAGTATATTTGTATTTAACATTATATTCGGAATCAATAACGCGAGCAAAAATAAGGCTTTTTTGCTCACGTTCTCCGTTTCATGTGCAAAAAGTGGGTGTTTTTGCACATGTGCTCAAACAAAATTATACATTGATGTATTATACATTAATGTATAATTTGTATATTTGTCATTAAATCAAGAACAGAAAGTTTATGAAATCACCTTTTCAATACGGCACACTGGTTGATAAAGAAAGTTTCGTCAATCGGGTAGAAGAACGAAAGCAACTGAAAGAATTACTTGGATCGGGCATCAACGTAATGCTTATTTCACCGCGCCGATGGGGAAAATCGTCGCTTGTAAAAGTAGCTATGGACGAACTGACACAAGAAGACAAGCATATCCGTGTCTGCTTCATTGATGCATTCAGCATCAAGACGGAAGCTGAATTCTACCGCATCTTTGCGCGAGAAGTCATTTCTTGCACCGCCTCCACCCTTGAAAAGAGGCTTGAAGATGTGAAACAGTTTCTTAAAGCCGTTTCTCCCAGTATCACATTGAAGAGCGACCCAACCGATACCCTCTCCTTTGACCTGAAATTGGAACTGGAAGAAAAAAGTGTCATGGAGATACTGGAACTACCCGAAAAGATAGCAGCTGCCAAAGGCATACACCTGATTGTCTGCATCGACGAGTTCCAACAACTGGCACTACTACCCGGCTACAAAAGTATGGAGGGAAAAATGCGCTCTGCCTGGCAGAAGCAGCAACAAGTCTCCTATTGCTTTTACGGAAGCAAGCGGCATATGATGATGGATATCTTCAACAATTCTTCTAACCCCTTCTACCGCTTCGGACAAGTACTGTTCCTGCAAAAGATAAAGAAAGAGGAATGGGTGCCCTTCATCGTCAATGCCTTCCACCGGACGAACAAAGAAATCAGCGAACAGCAAGCAGAACAACTGTGCGACATCGTGAAATGCCATTCGTGGTATTTGCAACAGTTGTGCTATTTCATCTGGAGCGGTACGTCTGAAAAAGTGACAGATGAGATTATCGAAATCCGTACCCGCCAACTGATAGACACCAACATGCCTATGTTCATGAACGACACCGAGAACCTGACTGCTGCCCAAACTGCCATGCTTCGTGCTGTAGCCGACGGTGAATACCGCTTCAACTCCATCCCCGTAGTGCGGAAATATGAATTGGGCAGTGCACAGACCATCACACGCAACAAGCGTATGCTGACAGAACGTGATTTCATTGAGAAAGAAGGAAACAAGTATGCTTTCTCCGACCCTATATTCGAGCTTTGGTTCAGAAGGGAGTATTGCTAAATGCGAGAAAGGGCGTGAGCAGGAAGTGATGCTTCCTGCTCACGCCAACAACTAAAGTTTCATAGACATTAAAATACTTCTTCCTTGTAACTCATATATAGTAGACTCTATTAAGACCATCTTAGTACTTATTCCACTCATGCACAGGT
>ERZ1504277.32-NODE-32-length-35271-cov-4.470837_pt1 | contig 35271 bp, 30 predicted proteins | sample MGYA00575505_ERZ1504277 | MGnify/ENA primary metagenome ERZ1504277 (study PRJEB39906, sample SAMEA3182092) | gut metagenome | biome: human; feature: gut; material: Stool; isolation source: human stools | place: Canada | collected 2013-11-25 ... | reverse complement strand
GCACTTCGTCGGTCTCGGCGACCTTCTCGACCATTTCGGCGTGATACTTCTCCGCCAGTTCCATCATGTCGGCAGGAATTTCTTCCTCGCGGACGTCCTTGCCTTCATCGTCGTAGTAGACCTCCGCCTTCATCTTCACAAGGTCGATGATGCCGCGGAAATCATTTTCAGCGCCGATGGGCAGCTGGATCGGAACTGCGTTGGAATGCAGACGCTCCTTCATCATGTCCACCACGCGGAAGAAGTTCGCGCCGGTGATGTCCATCTTGTTCACATACGCCATGCGCGGAACATGATAGGTTTCGGCCTGCTTCCACACGGTTTCGGACTGGGGCTCAACGCCGCCCTTAGCGCTGAAGACGCACACAGCGCCGTCCAGCACGCGCAGGGAACGTTCAACCTCAACGGTGAAGTCAACGTGACCGGGGGTGTCGATAATGTTAATACGATAGGTGCGATCCTTGTTGTTGGGGTCGCGGGGGTCGCGCCAGCGGCAGGTGGTGGCGGCGGAGGTGATGGTGATACCACGCTCCTGCTCCTGCACCATCCAGTCCATGGTGGCAGAGCCCTCATGGGTTTCACCGATGCGGTGCACACGACCGGTGTAGAACAGAATACGTTCCGTGGTGGTCGTCTTGCCGGCGTCGATGTGCGCCATGATACCAATGTTGCGCACCCGCTCAAGGGGATGACTGCGAGGCATATGGTTTGCTCCTTTCAGCAGCGCTGCAGCGGCATCGGGCGTATCAAGCGCTCATGCGGCGGCAGCAGGTTGGCGCATTACCAGCGATAGTGGGCGAAAGCCTTGTTCGCTTCGGCCATGCGGTGCATTTCTTCCTTGCGCTTCACAGCCGCGCCGGTGTTGTTGGCAGCGTCCATGATTTCAGCGGCAAGACGTTCCGCCATGGTCTTCTCGCCGCGCTTGCGGGAGAACATGACCAGCCAGCGCAGGGCCAGCGTCTGACGGCGTTCCGGACGGATTTCAATCGGGACCTGATAGGTCGCACCGCCAACACGGCGAGCCTTGACCTCCAGAGAGGGCGCAACGTTGGCCAGAGCAGCCTGGAACACTTCGTTGGCATCCTTGCCGGTCTTTTCCTTGATGGTATCGAAGGCTTCGTAGCACACGTTCTGAGCGACGCCACGCTTGCCGTCGAGCATGATCTGATTGATGAGCTTGGTCACAACCGTGGTCCCGTGTACGGGATCCGGCAGCACCTCGCGCTTGGGTACAAAACCGCGACGGGGCATAGTAAATACCTCCAATTAGACGTGATAGTCAGTCGTAAAGTGTGGATTGCGGAAGCATCCCCGGATGTGGGTCATCCTCTCCCAGTCGGAATGCGCGTCAGCATCGCGCGTCATCGGCCACGATTCAGGCCGACCCAGCCGCATCCGGCTTCTGCGCGGGCGTCTTCCCTGTTCCACAGGCAGGCGCTGGTGCGTCAAAAGCGGTTCTCCGGCTGACCGAAGGCTGCAAAAGGGATGTTGTGAAGCAGGCGGATGCTTACTTCTTCGGGCGCTTTGCGCCATAGAGGGAACGAGCCTGCATCCGCTTGGCCACACCGGCGGTATCCAGCGCGCCACGGATGATGTGATAACGAACGCCAGGCAGGTCACGAACGCGGCCGCCACGGATCAGCACAACGCTATGCTCCTGCAGGTTGTGGCCGATGCCGGGGATGTAGCAGGTACCTTCGATGGAGTTCGTCAGACGAATACGGGCAATCTTACGAAGAGCGGAGTTCGGCTTCTTGGGCGTCATCGTCTTGACGCTCAGGCAAACGCCGCGCTTCTGAGGGCAGCCCTGAAGAATGGGCGCGGTAGACTTGTTCGTCGTCTTCTCGCGGCCCTTGCGAACCAGCTGATTGATCGTGGGCATGAGAGCACCTCCAAATTTATGTCCAAAAGTTCCGCAACCCTCGGAAACTGTTTGGCGAAAGGAATGGGATGAGCAGCTTGCTATTTTCTGATGAGAATGAGCCGAGATGCGAAGTGAATTTTTCTTTCTGGCTAACGGGAGTGAAACGCAGCGTAGCAGCGCTACGCTAAGTGGAACGACCGGACGCCAGAAAGGAAAAGGCACGAGCAGACGGCTCAGGCGAATCTGAAAAGAGCAATCACTTGAGGATGGCAGCCGCCGCACAGGGAATGTCCAGCCCGCACGCCGCGCCGAGCGCCTTCGTTTCATCCACGCGGCGAATCGGCACGCCCGCATCCTCGCAGGCGCGGGTCACCTTCTGGTAAAGGAAGGTGTCGATGTCGCGGGCGACGTACACCCGCTGGGCGGAACCGGCTTTCAGCGCACGCATGACCGCCTTGGTTCCAACTGCTTTTGAGACGGAATTTTTCAGGTCTTCCACGCTGAAATCCCTCCTGTTGCTGTTCTCGGCTGACCGCTCAATGCCGGCAGAAAAGCGCACCGAAAAGACACACTTTGCCGCAGCAAGCGCTCAACTCGTATATTGTAGCATTTTCACCTCGGCTTGTCAACTGGTTTTCGCGCCTCAAACCCTGTTTTTTGCAACGTTTTTTGCAATTTCTGATTCTATATTCATGAACACGTTTTCGGGAGGGGACAAGCGCACATCATCCGCTGATTTTTCTTTCCTCGGTTCACCATGAAAGCACTTTCCTGTTCATTCCCCAAACGAGCGGCACACGGCGGCTTTCTCCCGCAGAACACGATTCCCAAAAGAAAAAAGGCAGCCTGCGCCGCCTTTTGGGAGAGTCGTTTTTCCGCCGACTCGGCTTATTCCGTCAAAAAAATGCCGACTGTCTCGCCGAATCGCTTCCATTATAATATGCGTCAATATTTCACATCCGACACAATGCGGTCGCACACCCACATCTCGCCGTCCGTCGTCAGGTGAATGAATCCCGGCACTGTCCAGACCGTATCAAGCGCCGTCCGCCGGATGTACTTCTTGCCTTCCGTCTCGCGCTGATTGCAGGTCACAATCGCCAGCTCCGGCGAAACCGCCGCGCGATACTCCGGTGTCAGCGCCTGCAGGCCATGGTGCGGGTACTTCAGCACATCCGCCTTGAGCATCTCCGCGCCGACCTTCTCAATCAGCCCGTTCTGCCCCTTCTGCTCCAAATCAGCGGAAAAGAGCATCTTCCGCTGCACAAACGTCAGCATGATTTGCGCCGAGCGGTCGTTGAGGCGGGTGTACTCCGGCTTATCCAGCATCCACACCTGCATCGTCGCCGTGCCAAGCGTCAGCGTGTCGCCGTCGCCAAACGTCCGTACCGCCACGCCCGCACGCTCCGCCGCCTTTATCGCGTTTGCGCAGTGCACTGTCTCCTCCGCCGGGAAGCAGAGCCAAAGTTCATCCACCGTAATTTCCTTAATTAATTCCGCGAATCCGCCGATGTGGTCGGCGTGCGGGTGGGTGTTGACGATTTTGTCCACATGGGTGATGCCCAGCTGCTTGAACATGTTCAGGATGCGCTGTGCCTGTCCAGACGTCGCGCAGTCGATAAGCATCGTCTCGCCGCCGCAGCGCAGAAACGCCGCGTCGCAGTCCAGAATCTGCGGGAAGATGATTTCCAGCAGGTCAGCGTCCTCCGCAAAGGCAAAATCCGCCGATACATCCGGCGCGTTGATACGGTTGATGACCGTCTTGTCCGCGCCCTCGCCCGCCGCCGTCCCCAGCAGCATCAGCACCGTCAGCAGAAGTGTCGCCGCACGCCTGCCGAATCGTTTCCACCACGCCATCATTTCATACCTCCCGTGTCGTATTCCCATACATTCCCAGCAAAAAAGAGTGCACTTTCCCCTTGACATTCCGGGATATGTATGTTAGAATTTTAAATTGCATCAGTATCTTTGCATACTGTTGATTTTTCCTGCGCTTGTATTGTACACGGAAACGCGGAAAAATGCAAGCGGGAATTTTCGACTGCCATACATTTTCGCGCTTTTTCACCAAAATTCCTGCAAAGCGGTGAAAAAACGCACGTTTTCACCAAGCAGAGGATGCTGGTTTTGACTGATGAAGGGGTGATCATACATCATGGCGCATGAGGTTGCAATGGGTAAGCTCCGGAAACGCATGAGCTTCTCCCGCATCAACGAAGGTCTGGAAATGCCGGATCTGATCGAGGTGCAGAAGAGGTCGTATCAGCGGTTCCTCGAAACCGACCTGAAAGAGGTTCTGGCAGACGCCTCGCCCATCACCAACTACAACGGCAATCTGGAATTGACCTTCACGGATTATTCTCTGGGTGAGCCGAAGAACTCCGTGGAGCGCTGCCGCGAGCGGGATATGACCTACGCCGCGCCGCTGAACATTCACGTCCACCTGTACGACAGCGAGACTTCCGAAATCAAGGAAACCGATGTCTACATGGGCGATTTCCCCCTGATGACGGAAAACGGTACGTTCGTCATCAACGGTGCTGACCGTGTCATCGTCTCCCAGCTGGTTCGTTCGCCGGGCTGCTATTATACCCGCACGCTGGACAAAGCGGGTGTGCCGCTCTACTCCAGCCAGATTATCCCCAACCGCGGCGCGTGGCTGGAATACGAGACGGACTCCAATGACATCATCTGGGTTCGCCTTGACCGCGCCCGCAAGCTCTGCCTGACCACGCTCCTGCGCGCGCTGGGCTACGAAACGGACGACGACATCCGCAATCTGCTGGGCAACGACAAGCGGCTGGAAGCGACGATGGCGAAGGACACCACCGTGGCGGAAGCAAGCAAGGATCGCGGCGGCGCGGTGCGCACCCTGCGCGAACAGGCGCTGCTGATTATCTACAAGAAGCAGAAGCCGGACGAACCCGAATCCGTCGAGAGCGCGACGAACATGTTCAAGTCGCTGTTCTACGATCCCAAGCGTTACGACGTCATGCGCGTAGGCCGCTACAAGTTCAATAAGAAGCTGTCCATTGCCACCCGCATCAACAAGCATATCATCGCTGAGGACATTATTGACCCCCGTACGGGCGAAGTGATGTTCCGCGCGGGTCAGGTGATTGACCTTGAAACCGCGCGCCGTGTGCAGAACGCCGGCGTCAACCGCGTTGTGGTGGACTGCGAAGGCGAAAAGCGCATCGTCATCGGCAACAACTTCGTGGATGCGGCGGAGTATCTGCCCTTTGACCCCAAGGAAGTCGGCATCCTCGAAATGGTGCACCTGCCCACTTTGAAGGCGATTATCGACGGCTTGGGCGAGAATGTGGAAGAAGAGCAGCTCAAGCAGGTGATTGCGGACAACGTGCAGCACCTTGTGCCCAAGCACATCACCGATGACGACATGGTGGCCTCCATCAGCTATCTGCTGGGTCTGCCCTACGGCATCGGCACGACGGACGACATTGACCACCTCGGCAACCGCCGCCTGCGCAGTGTCGGCGAACTGCTGCAGAATCAGTTCCGCACAGGGCTGAGCCGCATGGAGCGCAACGTCCGCGAGCGCATGAGCGCGCAGGACGGCTCGACCGACTATCAGCCCGATTCCCTGATTTCCATCCGTCCCGTGACGGCGGCGATTAAGGAATTCTTCGGTTCCTCCCAGCTGTCGCAGTTCATGGACCAGAACAACCCGCTGGCTGAATTGACCCACAAGCGCCGTTTGTCCGCTCTGGGCCCCGGCGGTCTGAACCGTGATCGCGCCTCCTTCGAGGTTCGCGACGTACACTACTCCCACTATTCCCGTATCTGCCCGATTGAAACGCCTGAAGGCCCGAACATCGGTCTGATCGGCTCTCTGGCGACCTATGCCCGCATCAACGAGTACGGCTTTATTGAAGCGCCGTACCGCCGCGTGGACAAGGAGCATCGCCGTGTCACCAACGAGCACGTCTACATGACGGCTGACGAAGAAGACCTGTACCGCATTGCGACGGCCACCGAGCCGCTGGATGAGAACAACTGCTTCGTCAACGACATGATTACCGTCCGCGAAGTGACCGAATATGTGCAGGTTCCGGGCGATCAGGTTGACTTCATCGACGTGTCGCCGCGTCAGGTCGTTTCCATCGCGACGGGCATGATTCCCTTCCTGGAAAACGACGACGCCACCCGCGCTCTGATGGGTTCGAACATGCAGCGTCAGGCTGTGCCGCTGCTCGTTCCGGAAGCGCCGTATGTCGGCACGGGTCTGGAATTCAAAGCCGGTCACGACTCCGGCGTGGAAATTCTGGCACGCGAAGACGGCGTGGTCGAGAAGGTGGACGGCAACACCATCGTCATCCGTGACGATTTGGGTGAGCGCCACGTCTACCACCTGACCAAGTTTGCCCGCACGAACCAGTCCAACTGCGCCAACCAGCGCCCGGTCGTTTCCGCGGGTCAGCGCATCTGCAAGGATGACCTGCTGGCGGATGGCCCGTCCACCGAAAAGGGCGAAATCGCGCTGGGCCGCAATGCCCTCATCGGCTTCATGAACTGGGAAGGCTATAACTACGAGGACGCCGTCCTGCTGTCCGAGAAGCTGGTTAAGGAAGACATTTACACCTCCATCCACATGGAGGAATTTGAATGCGAAGCCCGCGAAAGCAAGCTGGGGCCGGACGAAATCACCCGCGACATCCCGAACGTCGGCGAGGACGCGGTGAAGGATCTCGATGAGCGCGGCATCATCCGCATCGGTGCGGAGGTTCGCGCAGGCGACATTCTGGTCGGCAAGGTCACGCCCAAGGGTGAAACCGAGCTGACGAGCGAAGAGCGCCTGATGCGCGCCATCTTCGGCGAAAAAGCGCGCGAGGTGCGCGATACCTCCCTGCGCGTGCCGCACGGCGAATGGGGCGTTGTGGTCGATGTGAAGATTTTCGACCGTGCGCATTCCGATGAGCTGTCCCCGTCAGTACAGCAGATGGTTCGCGTCTACATCGCCCAGAAGCGTAAGATTTCCGTCGGTGACAAGATGTCTGGCCGTCACGGCAACAAGGGTGTCGTTTCCCGCGTCCTGCGCGAGGAGGACATGCCCTTCCTGCCCGATGGCACGCCGCTGCAAATCGTGCTGAACCCGCTGGGTGTTCCGTCTCGTATGAACATCGGTCAGGTTCTGGAAGTGCACTTGGGTCTGGCTTGCCGCGCGCTGGGCTGGCACATTGCCACACCGGTTTTCGACGGCGCAACCTACCCGGAAATCCGCGAATGCCTCGAAATGGCTGCCGACACGATGGCCAAGCCGGTGGATGAGAGCAACCCGCGGATGATGCAGAGCTACTTCCACAATGGTCGTCCGCTCCGCCTGAATCTGGATGAAGAAGGTCGCCGCCTGTTCCTGGACGGCAAGATTCGCCTGCGCGACGGCCGTACCGGCAACTGGTTCGAGAACCCCGTTACTGTCGGCGTCATGTACTTCCTGAAGCTGCACCACTTGGTTGACGACAAGATGCACGCCCGCTCCGTCGGTCCGTACTCCTTGGTCACCCAGCAGCCGCTGGGCGGCAAGGCGCAATTCGGCGGCCAGCGCTTCGGCGAAATGGAAGTCTGGGCGCTGGAAGCCTACGGCGCGGCGAACACCCTGCAGGAAATTCTGACCGTGAAGTCCGACGATACCGTGGGCCGCGTCAAGACCTACGAAGCCATCATCAAGGGCGAGAACATCCCCGCCCCGGGCGTGCCAGAATCCTTCAAGGTGCTGATTAAGGAACTGCAGGCGCTGTGCCTTGATATCAAGGTGCTTGACCGCGACCGCAACGTGATTGAGATTCCCGAACTTGACCCGGAGGACATGGCGCCGCCGAGCAAGAACAATGCGCCCGAACAGGACAAGCAGGAATCGCTCACGACGCTGCTGCCGGAGGACGAGGACGCCGATGCCATCAGCAACGACTTCCCGGACAACGACTTCCCGCTGAATGATTTGGATTCCGACAGCGAGGACGACGATTTGTCGATTCCGCTCTCCTTCGATGACGACGAGGAAAACGACGATCTGGACACCATGCGTCTGGACGATTTGGGCTTTGACGACATGAATCTGGATGACGACGATCAGTAATTGACACATGAGCCTATCAGCCGGACAGGAATCCCCTTCCGGCTGATGGCTTTCCCGTACAGGACATACACCGGTGTTACAATGAAGGGAGTGTGAACCCTTTTGTTTGAGCTGACCAATCTTGACGCCATCCAGATCGGCATGGCCTCTCCTGAGCAGATTCGGCAGTGGTCTCATGGTGAAGTCACCAAGCCCGAAACCATCAACTATCGTACCCTGAAGCCCGAAAAAGACGGTCTGTACTGCGAGCGCATCTTCGGCCCGACGAAGGACTGGGAGTGCGCCTGCGGCAAGCACAAGCGCATCCGTCCGAAGGACAAGAACCTCGTGTGCGACAAGTGCGGCGTGTCCGTCACGCGCGCCAAGGTTCGCCGCGAGCGCATGGGTCATATCGAACTTGCTGCGCCCGTGAGCCATATCTGGTACTACAAGGGAATCCCCAGCCGTATGGGTATGCTGCTGGAGCTGTCCCCCCGTGTGCTGGACAAGGTGCTGTATTTCGCGAATTTTATCGTCCTTGATCCCGGCAACACCGCCGTGACCAACGTCGCCCTGCATGACCTGATTAACGACGACCAGTACCGCGCCATCATGGAGAAGCCCGACCGCGGCAGCTTCAAGGCGATGATGGGCGCCGAAGCCGTGCAGACGATGCTGCGCGAGCTGGATTTGGACAAGCTGAGCGCCGAACTGAAGGCGGAAATCGAAACCCTGACGAGCAAGGAGCGCAACCGCGACACCGAAGGGCAGAAGCGTGCGCACGCCGTGAAGCGTCTGGAAGTTGTCGAATCATTCCGCGCCAGCGGCAACAAGCCCGAATGGATGGTGCTGACCGTCCTGCCGGTTATCCCGCCGGATCTGCGCCCGATGGTGCAGCTGGACGGCGGCCGCTTCGCCGCGTCTGACCTGAATGACCTCTACCGCCGCGTTATCAACCGCAACAACCGCCTGAAGCGCCTGCTGGAACTGGGCGCGCCGGAAATCATCGTCCGCAACGAGAAGCGTATGCTGCAGGAATCCGTGGACGCGCTGATTGACAACGGTCGCCGCGGTCGTGCAGTCACTGGCCCCGGCGGACGCGCGCTGCGCAGCCTGTCTCACACGCTGAGCGGCAAGCAGGGACGTTTCCGTCAGAACCTGCTGGGCAAGCGCGTTGACTATTCCGGTCGTTCCGTTATCGTCGTCGGCCCGGAAATGAAGCTGCATCAGTGCGGTCTGCCCAAGGAAATGGCGCTGGAGCTGTTCAAGCCCTTCGTCATGCAGCAGCTGCAGCTGCGCAACAAGGGCATGAACGTCAAGAGCGCCAAGCGCGCCGTGGAAAAGATGAAGCCGGAGGTGTGGGACATCCTCGAAGATGTCATCAAGGATCACCCCGTGCTGCTCAACCGCGCGCCGACGCTGCACCGTCTGGGCATTCAAGCGTTCGAGCCGATTCTGGTTGACGGCAAGGCGATTAAACTGCACCCGCTGGCTTGTACCGCTTTCAACGCCGACTTCGACGGCGACCAGATGGCTGTTCACGTCCCGCTGTCTCTGGAAGCACAGGCGGAAGCCCGTTTCCTGATGCTGGCGCACAACAACATTCTGAAGCCGCAGGACGGCAAGCCGGTTATTTCTCCTTCTCAGGACATGGTTATCGGCTGCTACTACCTGACGATTGAAAACCCCAACGGCAAGGGCGCCGGCCGCGTCTTCCGCAATCCGGACGAAGCGCATATGGCGTATGCCTTGGAGCAGATTACCCTGCAAAGCCCGATTAAGGTGCGCATTGAGCGCGAATTCAACGGCGAAAAGGGCAGCAAAATCATCGATACCACCCTTGGCCGCCTGATTTTCAACGATGCGCTGCCGCAGAACCTTGGCTTCAAGAAGCGTGAATGCCTTGATGACATGTTCGCGCTGGAGGTCGATCAGCTGGTCGGCAAGAAGCAGCTGTCCAACATCGTCGATATGTGCTTCCGCTCTCAGGGCGAGCACAAGTGCGCACTGGTGCTGGACGCGATTAAGGCGCTGGGCTACAAGTACGCCACCGTCGGTTCGCTGACCGTTTCCGTTGCGGACATTAAGATTCCGCCGATGAAGCAGCAGCTGCTCGACGAAACGGACAAGAAGGTCGCCCATGTGAACGAGATGTTCGCGGAAGGTCTGCTGAGCGAGGACGAGCGTTACAGCCGCGTCATCAATCTGTGGAACACCTGCACGAACACCCTGCGTGACCAGATTCTGCCGAACCTCGATCCTTTCAACCCGATTCGCATGTTCACCGACTCCGGTGCCCGCGGTTCTGCCGCGCAGGTGTCGCAGCTGGCTGGTATGCGCGGCCTGATGGCGTCTCCGACCGGCAAGACCGTGGAATTGCCCATTCGTGCAAACTTCCGCGAGGGTCTGAACGTGCAGGAATTCTTCCTGTCTTCTCACGGTTCCCGTAAGGCTCTGTCCGACACGGCTATGAAAACCGCTGACTCTGGCTATCTGACCCGCCGTCTGGTCGATATTTCGCAGGAAGTTATCGTCCGCGAGGAAGACTGCTTCCTGCAGCGCGGTCTGCCGATTCGCGGCGTGCATGTTACCGAGCTGCTCAGCGGCAAGCAGTCCATCGAATCGCTGGAGGAGCGTCTGCGCGGCCGCACGGCTGCTGCCGACATTACCGACCCGGCGACCGGCGAAGTGCTTGTCCACCAGAATGAGCTGATTGACCACGCCAAGGCGAAGACAATTTGCGACGCGGGCATCAAGAGCGTGTTTGTGCGCTCCGTGCTGACCTGCTGCACGCGCAACGGCGTCTGCGCCCGCTGCTATGGCCAGAACATGGCGCACGGCGGCAAGGTCGATGTCGGCGAGGCGGTCGGCGTTATCGCGGCGCAGGCCATCGGCGAACCCGGCACGCAGCTGACCATGCGTACCTTCCATACGGGCGGTATCGCATCGGGCGAGGATATTACGCAGGGTCTTCCCCGCGTCGAAGAGCTGTTCGAGGCGCGCAAGCCCAAGCGTGAAGCGGTTCTGTCCGACATCAGCGGCACGGTGTCCATCCACCAGACCAACCGCAACAAGAACGAGCTGGTCATCACCGCCGACGCGGGCAACTACGCGCGTCACACCCACAAGGCTGCTTCCGGCACGGTTGCCGTGCAGGTCGGTCAGGTGGTGCGTCAGGGCGATGTGCTGATTTCCGGCGCGACGAAGGCGAAGGTCGCCAAGGACGGCACCAAGTCCACCAAGACCACGGACATCAAGTCCACGCTGGCGGGCACGGTCACGATGATCAACACCAAGGGCGTGGGCGTCGTCGATGTCGAAGTCACCTCCAGCGTTGCGGAGTTCGAGCAGAAGACCTACCCCGTCACCTACGGCAGCCGCCTGCGCGTGCAGGAGGGCGACCATGTGGAAGCGGGCGACATCCTCATCGAAGGCTCCATCAACCCGCACGACCTGCTGCGCATTCTGGGGCAGAGCGCGGTGCAGGACTACCTGCTGAAGGAAGTTCTGTCCGTGTACCGTCTGCAAGGCGTGGCCGTGGCGGACAAGCACATCGAAATCATCGTCCGTCAGATGCTGCGCAAGGTGCGCGTCGAGGACAACGGCGACACCGAGCTGCTGCCCGGCTCGCTGGTTGACCGCAGCCACTTGGAGGAAGCCAACATGAAGGTGCTGGAATCCACCAAGCTGCGCGTGGAAGACGGCGGCGACACGGGGCTGGCGATTGGCAGCCTTGTCGAGGCAGACGAGCTGGAGGAAATCAACCAGCGCATCCGCGTTTCCGGCGGCTCTCCCGCGATTGCCCGCGACCTCAAGCCCGCGAGCGTCAAGCGTGTGCTGCTGGGCATCACCCGCGCTTCTCTGGCGACCGACTCCTTCCTGTCCGCCGCGTCCTTCCAGGAGACGAACCGCGTGCTGACCGAAGCCGCCATCAAGGGCAAGATTGACCCGCTGATTGGCCTCAAGGAGAACGTCATTCTGGGCAAGATGATTCCCGCCGGTACGGGGATGCACCGCTACAAGGATATCGACATCCGCGAAAACTACGGTTTCTGATTTACAGTTGACAAAAGCCGACGCAGAGAGGCGCCTTTGCGTCGGTTTTTGAATAAATGCATAAAGATAGGAGCGATGGTTTCATGATAAAAAAGTATGAGAAGCTCATTTGCGTTGTTATACTCTGCATCACGTTCATCATCATTGCCTGCATTGCGAAATCTGCCATCATTCAGGCAGCGAAGTACCTTTCTTCTATGGCTGTCTCGATTATTTAAGATAAAAAGGGGGATTAAAATATGAAAAAAATCATCATCATGCTTATTCTCTTGTTGGTTTGCTTCGTACCCGCCCTTGCTGAAAATACTCCTGAAGTAATTGTTGACCCATCTGTAAAAAATGTTCCTAATTATATCATCGACGACATTATTACCGAGCATCCAAACGCGGGCGTTATTCACATCAATAAAGTCGAAACGGCCATGCCACTTGATGCGATTTCAACCTGTTCAGGTCTTTCTGTTTATAGATATAGTAATATAGCGAAAAATTATCGTGTGTTTAACGGTCGCTGGCGAACAGATTTCATCATTTCCGTTGCACGTGGCGCGGAAACTAAACTTTCGTCAACCTACTCTGCTTCTGTATCTACTTCCGCCTCTGGCAGTGTCACCTCTGGTGACGATAAAAGTGCGCCTGTTCCTTCAGCGTATACTTTAGGGTTGAATCTTTCAGCCTCTGTAAGCTGTACTATTTCAACTGAACGCACCTTCAAGGGGCCTTCAGAGGATTCCGAGTATAATTCACGTTCTTTCTATGTTGCCTATTACGGTGATATTGGTACATGGACTTGTACTGCTACCCGGACTTTTCCCGCTTCAACAGTGCAAATGGGAGGCACGTTTATTGAGCCAGTTCGGTACGCGGAATACTCAATTGATGAAAAAATAAAGTAATTCTCACCAAGCGACCATTGCGCCTGATGGTCGCTTCTTTTGTAAGGCTGATGTAGGAAGGAGTTTCTCATGCGCAACATCGTCCTCATTGGGATGCCCGGCTGCGGCAAATCCACCGTCGGGGTGGTGCTCGCCAAAGCCCTCGGCATGGAATTCGTCGATTCCGATCTCGTCATCCAGTCCACCATGCACGCCACCCTCGCCCAGCTCATTGAGCAGCACGGCGACGACGGCTTCCGCGACATCGAGAACCGCGTCAACGCCAGCATCGACGTGCAGAACAGCATCATCGCCACCGGCGGTAGCGTCGTCTATGGTGCGGAAGCCATGGCGCACCTCAAAAGCATCGGCACGGTCGTCTACCTCCGCCTGACGTGCGAGAACATCACCGAGCGGCTGGGCGACCTTCATGCCCGCGGCGTGACGATTAAGCCCGGCTGGACGCTCCGGGATTTGTACAACGAGCGCTGCCCGCTGTATGAGCAGTACGCCGACATTGTGCAGGACTGCGACGGACTGCGCCTGCGGGATGTTGTGGCGGAATTGCAGAAGAAGCTGAAAGGCTGACAACACCGGCTGTCCCCCGACTTTTCCGGGGCTGGCAGCCGATTTTTTGCGTGCAGAATCGCATGTTCCTTGCATTTTCAGGGAATGTATGGTATACTGTATGATGGTATGTTGCATGATGCGTATCCTGCGCCGTCCGGCAGAATACGCGGCGACTGCCTGATATGCGGACGGAACTTGTTCCGAAAATGAGGAGGTTTTTTTGTGTCCGGTGACCCATGGGCTGGCCCTTTGCTGCTTCAGCTGGTCCTGATTTTTCTGAGCGCCTGCTATGCCGCCGCTGAGGTGGCGCTGCTCTCGCTCAACGCGACAAAACTGCACCACGACGCGGAGGAAGGCGACCCCACAGCCGCCAAGCTGCTCCGCATCACGGATGCTCCTGCGCGCACGCTCTCCACCATTCAGGTGTGCATAACGCTGTTTGGTTTTCTGGGATCAGCGCTGGCGGCGACGCAGTTTGCACCGCGACTGGCTGGAGCGATTCTTTCTGCCGGGGCTGGCATCGACGCAGACGTGCTGAACGTCCTCTGCGTCATCCTGATTACGTTCCTTCTTTCCTACCTGACGCTCTGTCTGGGAACACTCGTACCCAAGCGCCTCGCGATGAAGAATCCCGAAGCGATTGCGCGCCGTTCGCTGCTCCTGCTGGAGGTCAGCGCGGTGATTTTCCGCCCGTTCGTGATGCTGCTGAACGCCGCCACGCACGGCATCCTCCGCCTTTGCGGCATTGACCCCAACGCCGCCGAGGACGAAGTGACCGAGGACGACATCCGCATGATGGTGGACATCGGCGGCGAAAACGGCGCGATTGAGGAAGCGGAAAAGGAAATGATCGAAAACATCTTCGAGTTCAACAATTCCACTGCCGAAGAGGTCATGACCCACCGCACCGACGTTACCAGCATCTGGGTGGATGATACGGAGGACGAAATCCTCCGCACCATCTGCGATTCCGGTCTGAGCCGCTTCCCCGTCTACAACGAAAACATGGACGACATCATCGGTATCCTCAACACGCGCGACTTCCTGCTCAACGCCCAGTCCGACAACCCGAAATCCCTGCGCGCGCTGCTGCGCGAGGCATACTTCGTGCCGGAAACAGTGCAGGCTGATCAGCTCTTCCGCAACATGCAGGTGAAAAAAATCCACATGGCGATTGTCGTGGATGAGTACGGTGGCATGAGCGGCATCGTCACGATGGAGGACTTGCTGGAAGAAATCGTCGGCAATATCTACGACGAGTTTGACAAGCAGACCGAAGCGGAAATCGTCCGTGCGGGCGACAACACTTGGCGCATCAGCGGCAGCACGCCGCTCAAAGACGTCAACGACGCGCTCGACCTCTCGCTCCCCGAAGACGAGGATTACGATACGCTGGGCGGCTTGATTTTCAGCCAGTTCACCACCATCCCGCAGGACGGCAGCACCCCCGATTTGGACTGCTTCGGCCTGCACATTCATGTGGAGAAGCTGGAGGATCACCGCGTGGAGACCGCGCTCGTCACGAAGCTGGCGACCGAGGACGACCACGCCGACGACCACCCGGAAACGCTGCTTGACCGCCTGCGCAGCCGCGACGATAACGACGCGCAGACCGACAATGGGAAAGGAAACGAAGACAGGTAATTCATCATGGATACTGATTTGCAGGCCACAGACCCTTCTTTACAATTCATGACCAGCGGTGTGCTGGATACCACGTTTTATGCCACCTACAAGAAATGGCTGCTCTATCGCACCCAAGACCTTAACCTTTACGTCGCGATGCTCGTCATGGCGATTGCCGTCGCGCTGATTTCCATCTTCTCCCGCAGCTGGTACGTCATCCCCGCGGGTGTTGTGTTCATCGCCGTGCTATACATGATGATGATGCGCAACCGCACGCGGATGCTGAACGCCCTCAGCCGCGCGCTGGAAGAGCAGTACCCCGAAGGCATGGCGGAAATGTCCATCGCCTTTGGCAGCGACGGTCTTCATCAGCTGAACCAGACCACGGGTGACCTGACCGTTCTCCCCTACGACAACCTGACCGACGTGATTGAGGGCGAGGACTCAATGGCGCTGCTGACCCGCGCGAACGCCCTGATTCCGGTATTCACGAGTCAGCTGACCGAAAGCGAAAAGGAGCATCTGCTGGCTCTGCTGGCGGAAAAAGCCCCCAAGTGCAAGCATCATCGCGCCTAAAAAGCAAAATCACCGACCAGAACCGCGTGTACTGGTTGGTGATTTTTGTTGTGCGATTTTTTGATTTTTCTAACGGAAATGGGCTGTTTTGTTGCATGGGTTTCGCCACTGCAACAAGAAAAATCAAGCAACACAGAAGCCGTAGAAGGAGTTCAGCAGGAATCCTTTTATTCCTGCTTCCCTCTCGAACACGCCGCATAGTGCCCCGCGCGCACCTCGCGCAATTCGCAGCTCGCCGTTTTGCACGCCTCCGTCGCCCACGGACAACGCGTGTGGAATACGCACCCGCTCGGCGGGTCAATCGGCGAGGGCAAATCACCTTCCAGCAGAATGCGCTGGCGATTGTCACGCGGGTCAATCGACGGCACAGCAGACATCAGCGTCCGCGTGTACGGGTGCTGCGGATGGTCGAACACCTCGTCCGTGTCGCCCTCTTCCACCAAGTGACCCAGATACATCACGCCCACGCGGTCGGAAATGTACCGAATGACGCTCATGTCGTGCGCCACAAACAGGTACGTCAGCCCGCGCTTGCGCTGCAACTCCTTCAGCAGGTTGATAATCTGCGATTGAATCGACACATCCAGCGCCGACACCGGCTCGTCGCACACGACAATTTTCGGGTCAAGGATCAGCGCGCGCGCCAAGCCGATGCGCTGCCGCTGACCGCCAGAGAACTCGTGCGGATAACGGTAGAAATGCTCCGGACGCAAGCCGACCTGCGCCATGATGTCCAGCGCCCGCGCCATCCGCTCGTTCTTGTCGCCGATATGATGAATCGCCAGCACTTCCATCAGCATGTCGCCAACGCGCTGCCGCGGGTTCAGCGACGTGTACGGGTCTTGGAACACAATCTGCACATCCCGGCGGAACGGCAGCATTTCCTTCTTGCTCAGGTGGGTGATGTCCTGATCGAATAGCGTGATTTTCCCGCTCGTCGGCTCCAGCAGGCGGATGAGCGTGCGCCCCAGCGTGCTTTTGCCGCAGCCGCTTTCACCCACCAGGCCGTACGTTTCGCCCTGCCGCAGCGCAAGGCTCACGCCGTCTACCGCCTTGACTTCCTTGACCGTCTGCCCCAGCGCCCCTTTGACCGGGAAGTAGGTGCGAACGTCCTCCGCTTTCAGGATGATTTTCTCCTCGCTCACTGCGCGTTCGCCTCCTTCTGCGCCAATTCCGCCGCCCGGAAGCAGCGGACGCTCTGCTTGTCGCTGACGGGCGTCAATTGCGGCGTTTCCTGACGGCAGCGCTCCGTCGCATACGCGCAGCGCGGCGCGAACCGGCAGCCCGTCGGAATCTGGCTGAGCAGCGGCACCGTGCCGGGAATCATGTACAGTGGTTTCGTGCGATCGCCTTCCATGCGGGGGATGGAACGCATCAGCCCCTCGGTGTAGGGGTGGCACGGATGGTCAAACAGCGTCAGCACATCCGCTTCCTCGACAATTTGTCCCAGATACATCACGATGACGCGGCTGCACGTCTGCGCAACGACGGCGAGGTCGTGCGTAATCAGCATCACGCCCATGTTCAGCTGCTCATTCAGGCGGACAATCAGCTCCATGATTTGCGCCTGAATCGTCACGTCCAGCGCGGTCGTAGGTTCATCGGCAATCAGCAGGTGCGGGCGGCACGCCAGTGCAATGGCAATCATCACGCGCTGCCGCATACCGCCGGACAGCTCGTGTGGGTACTGGTCGAGGCGCTTTTCCGGCGCGGGAATCCCCACCAGACGCAGCATCTCCAGCGCCTTCTCACGCGCCGCCTTCTTGGACAAATGCTGATGAATGCGCAGCGGCTCACTGATTTGGTCGCAGATGGTCAGCACAGGATTCAGGGAACTCAATGCGTCCTGAAAAATCATCGACACACGCGAACCGCGGATGTCCTGCATCTTGTGGAACGGAATGTCCAGCAGCGACTGCCCTTCCAGCTTGACCGTGCCGCTGTAACGCACCAGCCGCCGTTCATCATACAGGCGCATGATGGACTGGCTCGTGACGCTCTTGCCGCAGCCGCTTTCGCCCACGATGCCCAGGATTTCGCCCTGATACACGTCAAAAGAAACGCCATCAATCGCCTGCTGCCAGCCGCGCTCGGTGTGGAAGCTGGTCGCCAGCTGACGGACTTCCAGAATCTTTTCGCTCATCTTTTTTCCCCTCATCGTCCGCTCAACGGGTCAATCAGGTCGCGCAGGCCGTCGCCGAACAGGTTGAAGCCCAGCACGGACAGCGCCGTGAAAATCGCCGGAAATACAATCATCCACCAGCCCATGTAGACATAGCCGCGTGCCTCGTTGAGCATCCCGCCCCAGCTCGGATAGGGCGACGGAATGCCCGCGCCAAGGAAGCTCAGGGACGCTTCGGAGATAATCGCCGTAGCGAAGGTGAACGTCATCTGCACGATGATGGGCGAAAGGATGTTGGGCAGGATGTGCCGCCAGAGGATGCGCGTGCGGCTTGCGCCCACCGCCGTCATCGCCTCGGCATACGTCTGCTCGCGCGCCAGCAGCGCCTGTGAACGGGCAATGCGCGCCACGCCGGGAATACTAACGATGGTCAAGGAAATGATGACATTCTTCATGTTCGCGCCCAAGACCGCCATCAGCGTAATCGCCAGCAGAATGTTCGGAATCGCCTTCAAGCCGTCGCACAGGCGCATCAGCACATTGTCCAGCACCTTGTTGACGGAGGCGTACAGCCCCAGCGCCGTGCCAATCAGCGCGGACAGAAGCCCGACGGTAAAGCCAACCGTCATGGAAATCTGCGCGCCGTAAAGGACACGGGCAAAGATATCGCGCCCCAGATTGTCCGTGCCGAAGAGGTGCGCGACAGACGGCGCCTGAAAGCGCTCCTGCATCGTCGCGGTGTACGGGTCAACGCCCAGCAAGCCCGTAATCAGCGGGGCGAAGACAGCACAAATCAGCATCAGCAGCACCAGCACCATGCCGACGACGGAGAGTTTGTTGCGGAAAAATTTGCGGATGGAAACAGCGCGCTGCTCACGGACGAGGCGGTGGCGAAGCTGGCGCAGGGATTCGCGATTCTGCGCGGAGATGGATTCGGTTTTCATCATGCAGTTCGCTCCTTTCGTCAGTCCAGCCGGATGCGCGGGTCAGCCAAGCCGTAAATCAGGTCGATAATCAGGTTGATGAACACGTTGAGCATGGCAATCAGCAGCGTAATTGCCTGAATCACCTGATAGTCGCGCTTCTCGATGGAATCCACCATCAGCGACCCCATGCCGGGAATGTTGAACAGGCGCTCGACAACCGCCGCGCCCGCCAGCGCGCTGATGAAGCCCTGCCCGACGACGGTGATGACGGTCAGCAGCGCGTTGCGGAAGGTGTGCTTCGTAACAATCTTCCATTCGCGGACGCCCTTGGAGCGCGCCATCTTGATGTAATCGCTGCCCAAAACCTCCAGCATGGATGCCTTCGTCATGCGCATCATGTACCCCGCATGGATGAAGCCCAGTGACACCGCCGGCAGCGTCATATAGCGCAGGAAGGGCAAAAATCCGTCCGTGAACGGGTTCTTATAGCCCGCCGCGGGCAGCACGCGAAGATTCACCGCAAAGAGCAGCACCATGCCCAGACCCATCAGGAAGCTCGGCAGCGAAATGCCCAACATCGACAGCACCGACACGAAATAGTCGGCAATCGTGCCGCGCTTCTTCGCCGCCAGCATCCCGCACGGAATCGCAATCAGAATGGTGATGAGCTGCGAATAGATGGCGAGCAGGATGGTCGGCTGGAAGTGGCTGGCAATCATTTCGCTGACCGGCTTTCCGACCACGGCAGTTGATGTGCCGAAGTCGAGCCGCAGACAATTGCCCACCCAGCGGAAATACTGCACAACGAGCGGGTCATCCAGACCCAGCTGCGTTTGGAGCGCCGCAATTTCCGCCGCCGTTGCGTCCTCGCCCAGCATAGCGGCCGCCGGGTCGCCGGGGGTGAGATGCACCAGCAGGAAAATGACCACCGACACAATGAAGATGGTCGGGATGAGCGACAGCAGTCGCTTGAGCACATACTTTTTCATGCTGTTCCTCCTCAGCAGGGATGGGGGTTTCGCCTCCGCAGAGGCGATTCCCCATGCAACAAGAAAAGCAAAGCCGCAGATAGCCCCAAAAGTGGCGGCGCCGAAGGGGTCGAGGGGGCGATCGGAAAGCCCCCTCGTCGCCTCCGCAAAGGCGAAATCCCTGCACAACAATACAGAAATAGGCTAAAAAGAGCCGGCAGCGCCTCTCCACGCTGCCGGCTCGTTATCAGCCGCTGATAAATTACTCTCCCACAACCTGCTTGCCGCCCACAAACACAGCCTTGGTGCGGCACTGAATGTCGCGCAGCGGGTTGCCTTCAAAGATGGCGATGTCCGCATCCTTGCCGACTTCCAGTGAACCCACGCGGTCAGCAATGCCCACGACGTGCGCCGGGTTGATGGTGATGGCGCGCCATGCGGATTCTTCCTTCATGCCCGCCTTAACCGCCAGACCCGCGCACAGCGGCAGGTAGTACAGCGGAATCACCGGCGCGTCGGTGATGATGCAGACTTCCAGACCCGCGCGGTCAAGGATGCCAGCAGTCTCGAATGTCTTTTCGCGCAGCTCCGCCTTGCTCTTTGAGCCGAGCGACGGGCCGACCAGCACGGGCTTGCCCGCCTTCACCAGCTGATCCACAATCAGGTGACCTTCGGTGCAGTGGTCGAGCGTAATGTCCAAATCGAACTCACGGGCAATGCGCAGGGCGGTCAGAATGTCGTCCGCGCGGTGCGCATGGGCCTTGAGCGGAATCTGCTTGCGAATGACGGGCAGCAGAGCCTCCAGCTGCATGTCAAACGGGCGTGTCTTGGTGGGGTCTTTTTCCGCCGCATCGATTTCAGCAGCATAGCGCTTCGCCTTGAAGAGCTGTTCGCGCAGGAGCGCCGCGACCGCCATGCGGGTGACGGGTTCCTTGTGGCCGTTCTGACCATAGCAGCCCTTGGGGTTCTCGCCGAAAGCAATCTTCATGGCGACGGGGTACTTGACAATCATGTCGTCGATGCAGTTGCCATCGAGTTTGAGGGCAACAAACGTGCCGCCGAGGACATTCGCCGAGCCGGGGCCGGTGGTCGCGGTGGTCACGCCGCCTTCGAGTGCGAGGTGGAACGCTTCGTCGCGGGGATTGATGCCGTCGATAGAGCGCATTTCAGGGGTCACAGGGCTGGAGTATTCGTTGCAGTCATTGCCCTCCCAGCGCATCCCCTCTTCGTCGATACCGATATGGCAGTGCGCGTCAATGAAACCGGGGGTCACGAGGCAGCCCGTGGCGTCGATGACCTTGGCATCCGCGGGTGCATCGACGGTCTTGCCGATGGCGGCGATTTTGCCGTCGTCGCCGATGAGCAGTTCGCCGTTTTCGATTTCCGCACCCGTGATAGGCTTGATTTTTCCGCCCTTAATGAGAATCATAGGTGTCAACCTCCTTATGTTGAACAAGGGCTTGCACCCTTGAACTTTTCGCTGATTATGCAGGGGTTTCGCCTCTGCGGAGGCGACCAAAGGGCAATGAAAACAGACGAAGCCTGCGATCGCCCTTTGGAAACCTTCGGCTCGCACCCACGCTACTGGTCTTTATCGCAACGAGCGCGGCGTTACTCTTCCTTCAAATACTTGTCCATCCACGCGGTGATTTCCTGCAAACGGCGGATGCGGCCCTTGGGCTTGCCGCCGCGGCTCAGCTCGTGGTTCTCACCGTGGAACAGGCACAGGCGCGTCGGGACGCCGTGGTGAATCAGCGTTGAATACATTTGCAGCGCCTCCACCATCCAGCAGCGGTAATCCTCCTCCGAATGGATGAACAGCGTCGGCGTGGTGCAGCGGTCGGCGTATTTCAGCGGCGACTGATTCCACATCTTGTCCAGATTCGTGTGGGTTGTGGCGAGAATCTGCCGCTCGGCGAACAGCGTGCCGATGTCGCTCGTGCCCTCCATGCTGACGAAGTTCGCAATGCCGCGCTGGGATGCCGCCGCCGCGAAACGGTTCGTGTGCCCGATAATCCAGTTGGTCATGAAGCCGCCGTAGCTGCCGCCCGTCACGCCCATATGTTTCTCGTCCATGTCGGGATAGGCTTTCAGCGCCTCGTCACAGAACGCCATGATGTCGTCATAATCAATCGTGCCGAAGCGGCCGCAGATGTAGCCGAATTCGTTGCCCCGGCTTTCGCCGCCGCGCGGGTTGCAGTAGATGACGTAGTAGCCGTGATTCGCCCAGTACTGCATCTCGTGGTAGTACACCGCGCCGTAGGTCAGGTGCGGGCCGCCGTGAATGTCGAGAATGACAGGCGTCTTCTTGCCCGGCACATGGTCGGTCGGCGTCATCACGAAGCCGTCAATCTGTACGCCGTCGCTGTTGATGAATTGCAGCGGCTGCGGGATAACGGGCGGCTTGGTGAGGAAGAAGTCGTCGTTCCAGCTGCTCAGGCGGGTCAGCTTGCCCTCCGCAAAGCGATACAGCTCCTGCAAGCGCATGTCGTACATCGCCACGCAGTACACTGCGCCGTTCTGCACATCGAAGCAGTCAATCGAGCCGTCCTTCTCCAGCAGCTTCTCCATCTTACCCGTGCGGTCAATGCGCCACAGGTGCGTCGCATCATATACGCCAGTCAGGAAGTACAAATACTCCCCGTCCGCGCGCATCACATAGCCGCCGCCCATGCGGCAGTCGCTGCCGACGGGGTTGCCGACGTTGATTTCGTCGTCCGTGTCGCACAGGAGCGTGCGCGCGCCCGTTTCGAGGTTCAGCAGCAGCAGGTCGGGACACTGTGCGCAGCTGTACCGATCCATCTTCGACCCGCAGTAGGCAAGCGAATCGCCCCAGAACGTCATGCCTTCGATGTAATATTCATCTTCCGGCAGCAGGCAAGTGATTTTGCTCTTCTCCGCGTCGTAGCAGTAAACGCCGACAAGCTCTTTTTCAATCGGTTCCACCATGCAGCCCGCGTAGGCAATCTTCATGCCCTCTACGCACACTTCCATCACGCGGAAGCGCGGCGGGGTGATGCGCTTGAGTTCTTTGCCGTCCCAGAGATACAGCGTCTTGCGGGTCTTGTTGATGACGCCCTTGCCGTTGAACCAGAAGGGATATTCATCGAACACAGTGCAGACCTCATTGCGCTCCTTCTCCGCCAGACGCGCCGCGAGCCGCTCATGCCCTGCCAGTCCTTCCAGCGCGGCTTCGGTCGTCAGGTTATCGACGCGGGAGAACACAATGCTTCCATCCGTCAGTACGCCTTCGAGCGACAGGGAGCCTTCGCCGCGGCATACTTCTTCCGCCGCACTGCCCGCATTCTGGCGGTACAGCACGGTCTGCCCATCCGGGAAAGCGTCATCCGCTTCGACCGGCACGGTATACAGCAGCGTTTCCGCGCCCTGCCAGCAGAAGCCCTTCACTCGTCCGGAGTTCGTCAGGCAGGCATTTTCGCCGCTTTCCGCATCGATGCGGTAGAGGTTGGCGTTGTAGCCATTCTTTGCGAGGTCAGGCGTCGTCGCGACATAAGCGACCTTCTTCCCGTCGGGGCTGATTTGCACCTGCGAGAGGAAATTATACATAAGAAAATCATCAAGTTGAAGCTGTTCCACGCTATTTCCTGCCTTTCAGGGCACAGCGGTAGGCGCTGCGTCCGCAACAAAATGGGGAACTGGGTTCTTGTTGTTGGGAAGTTTCTTGCTCTTTTTTGGGGATGGGGAATGCAAAGAATGCCAGAGGGCATTCAGCTGCCCTCTGGTGTTCTCATTTCCATGCTGATGGGGTGTCGCAGGGGGAATCGCGCCTGCGGGCGCGACCAAAGGGCATGAAAACAAACGAAGTTTGCGATCGCCCTTTGGAAACCTTCGGCGCCGCCACTCTTTGGGTTTCATGTTTCTTGTGCGATGCCGAAGGTCATCTTTTCAGCATGAACCGAAGGTTCATTGAATAAACACGCGGACACTGTATGAACGTGTCACCAACTCAATCGCGCGGAAGGGGCAAGGGAGGGGACTTCGTCCCGTTTCATTCTCCCTTGCGGAGTCCAGAGGCAGAGCCTCTGGTGGGGTCTAAGGGGCGAAGCCCCTTGGGTTCCCCTCCCCTTACCCCTTGTGTGCCAAATCGACCTTGGAGGCGAGGTAAGCGAAAGCGAAGTAGCAGTCGTTTTCGTCGCCCGCCTTCACCACGCGCTCCATCAGGTCATATGCCTTGTCAGGCTGACCATTCTGAAGGAAATAGTTCGCGATGCCGAAGCCCATGGTGATGAGCTCCAGTGCCGTAACCTCCTCGGGGTCGGTGGACAGCAGCTCTTCCGGCTTCTTCAAGCCCTTGTACATCAGCAGACGCGCATAATAGGCGGTGTTCTCGCCCGGATTCATGTGATCGGTGATGCGCGCAAGAATCTTCGCCGCTTCCTCGTCGTTGCCAAGGCGCTTGAGCGTCATGTAGTACCAGTCGGTCACGGCAATCAGCTCCGGATCGTCGTCTGTCAGCTCATAGCAGCGCGCATACGCCTTCGCCGCCTTCGCATAATCGCGCAGGAGGAAGTAGCTCAGACCCAGATGGTAGAACACATTCCAATCATTCGGATTCAGACGGGACGCAATCACGAAATCCGCCGCGGCGTCCTCAAAGCGCCAGCAGGACAGGAAGCGATGCGCACGATGACGGTAATATTCCCAGTTGAAGGGGTCGCAGGAAATCGCCATGGCGTAGCACTCTTCCGCCTCGCGCATCATGGACACCTTCGCCAGCGCATGACCCTTCTTCATCCAAGCGTCGCCGCTTTCGGGATTTGCAGCCACAGCCGCGCTCGCCGCCTGAATATCCGCCGTCTCCGGCACAACGCAGCGCACAAAGCTCGCCGATTCATATGCCTGATTCATTGTTCTCGCTCCTCCCTTCAAGCCTGACCGATGTTCTTCAGGTCAACACGCGCTGCCAGGCAGCCGAACGCCGCGTACCACTTGCTGTGTTCCGCCGTGTACACGACCTTCTTGAGCATTTCGACGCCCTTTTCTTCCTGACCGTTCATGCGGTAGTAGTTCGCCACGCCGAAGCCTTGCGTAATAACGTCCAGCCCCGCACCGTCGCCCGCGTTGGTGAAGAGCGTTTCCGGCGCGCGCAGCCCCTTGTAGACGCGCAGGCGCTGATAGTAAGAGTTCGCCACCTCATCGGACACAGGCATGTCCTCGGTAATTTCGTCCAGCAGCTTCGCCGCCTCTTCGTCCTTGCCCAGCCGCTTGAGCGTCATGTAATGCCAGTCCGTCACGGCGCAGATATCGTCAGCGGTCTTGTTCAGCGCGGCACAGCGCGTGTACGCCCAGTCCGCCTTGTCATACATGCCCAGCAGGAAGTAGCTCAAGCCCAGATGATACCACACGTTCCAGTCATTCGGATTCAGGCGGGACGCGATGGTGAAGTCCGCCGCGCCGTCGGCAAAGTAGCCGCAGGACACGAAGCGGTGCGCACGATGGCGGTAGTATTCCCAGTTGAAGGGATTGATGGCAATGGCGCGAGAATAGCATTCCGCCGCCTCACGGTAGTAGCCCAGCCCCGCCAGCAGCAGCCCGCGCTCCTTATGGAGTTCGGCATTCTCCGGATCCTTCGCAATCTTCTCATCAATCGCGGTCAGTTCCGGGGTCGTCGGCAGTTCGTTCCGCTCCCAAGACGCGACCTGATATTCCTGCACCAGCGTGCTGGAGCGGGCAATGTCCAGACCGACCTTCTTCTTTTCGCTCATGGTTTGTCATCCACCTTTCTTTTTCGTGATGAATCAGGGTCTTTCCTGCCTGTGATTCATATTTATTGTACGACTTCAATCGTCCCAATGCTTCAGCTGATCGGCAGCGGCGTGTTCCGCAAAACCGCCCCACGTCTCGTCGCGGCCCGCAATGCGCGTCAGGATTTCCTTCGCCTTCTCGCGGTTGCCCAGCACATATTCCTCGTACACCGCCAGACCATATGCGCCCGTGGCGTACATGTGGTCGTCCTTCGCCGCGGCTTCCGCCAGTACTTCATCGATATTCCGCGTACCATTGTAGACCAGTACGCGATCGAAGTAGCCTTCGCTCATGCCGGGTTCCATGTCGGCATGGATGCGCGCCGCCGCCTTGCGCATGTCATCGATGCGCCCCATCTTCATCAGCGTCATGCAGTACCAGTCGGTCGTGCAGATGCGGTATTCATCCGTAGGCGACAGGGCGTAGCAGGTTTCATAGGCTTTGAGCGCGCGCTCGTAGCTGCCCATCAGGTGGTAGCTCAGCCCCAGATGATACCAGCAGTCCCAGTTCTTCGGGTCGATGCGCAGCCCCATCTCGAAATCCGCCGCAGCTTCCTGATACTGCCCCAAATTCACATACGCATGACCGCGATGACGGTACAGCAGGGACATGAACGGGTCGTAGGTCAGCCCGATGGAGTACGCCTCCAGCGCCTCGCGGAAAAACATCTGTCCGCGCAGCGCCAGCCCCAGCGCCATATACTTCTCCGCGTTCGTCGGGTCAGCAGCGACGGCTTCCCGCGCTGCCTTGATTTTGTCGTTTTCTTCCACCGTGTCACGTGCGGCGAAGATTTGGTTTTCCTTCAAGCCCTTCTTGCTCATAGGAACAATACCTCCTCAATCCAGATTGACGATGAACTGCACTTCCAGCTGATTTTCGTCTCCCGACGGCTTCGCCTGCACAACGACGCCCGCCGGAGGATTTTCCGGGTCAATGAACACCTTGCGTGCGCCGAGGTAGTCGTTCACCTGCTCAATATCGCGCACATAGCCGTATTCCATGAGGATGTTTTCCTTCTTGTAGCCGAACTGCTCGAACAGCTCCGCGTAGCGCTTCATGACCGCCTCGCTCTGCGTCGCCAGCGTCTTGAATTCCGGACGTGCGCTGTGACCCGTGAACCATGCGATGCCGTTGTACTCGACGACGCGGCTCATGCCCGGCACGACGTCGCGGCGGGTAATCTGCGGGTTTTCACCCGTTGCCACGAACAGCGCCAGCTCAATTTCCAGCTTCGGGCCGAAGGGCGTATTCTGGCGCGGCGGCGCTTCGACAATCACGCCCGCCGGAGGATTCTCCCCGAAATAGGCATTGAACGGCTCGGCGATTTCGCCGTAGTGCGCCATATTCTTGATGAAGCCGTTCGCCGCGATGACGTTTTCCTTCTTCAGACCGAACTTCTCAAACAGCTCGTCATAGCGGTTGAGTACGCCCGCCACCTGTTCGCCCAGCGTATCCACCTTGGGATACACATGCCCGGTGAAATACGCCATGCCATCGTACTCCACCATGCGGCAGCCGCGGGTAACATCATAGCGCTTAATCGGGAGGCTGTCATTCGTCGCGACGATGAAGCTCAGCTCCATCAGGATGTTATCCCCCACGGGCGAATGCTGAATCGGCAGCCCCGTGACCGTCACGCCCGCCGGCGGATTCTTCGGGTCAATCCACTGGAAGTAGATGTCGGCGAATTCGTCCTCATCATCGGCGTTCTTCATGAAGCACGTCGTATAGAGGATATTGCTCTTTTTCAGGCCAAATTGCTTGAACAGCTCGTCATAGCGCTTGAGGATGCCCTCTGCCTGCTCTTTGAGCGTCTGATACTGCGGCGCGGCATGACCGGTGAAGAATGCCAGATTCTTCGAGAAGGTCACGCGCGAATAGCCGCCCTTCGATACATCCAGATGCTGAATTCCCATGATTTTTCTACCTTCCTTTCATATTACACAAGGGTTACACAAGGGAGTTTCTCCCTTGACCCTTTTTCGCGATTGAGCTGCGCGCATTTTCATGCTGTGTGCGCGTGTTTATTGGGGCACGTCCCTGATTACACCTTGCAGCAAGCCACCCAGTGGTCATTGCCGACATTGATCAGCTTCGGCTTCTGCGCGGTGCATTCCTTGCAGCAGCCGTGGCAGCGCGTGTGGAAGCAGCAGCCCTTCGGCGGGTTGATGGGACTCGGTACATCGCCTTCCAGCATATCTTGCATCGCGGGGATGTCCGGGTCGGGAATCGGAATCGCCCCCAGCAGCGCCTTCGTGTACGGATGCAGCGGGTTGTCGAACAATTCCTTCTTCGGCGCAATTTCGACGATGTTGCCCAGATACATCACAGCAATGCGGTCGCAGATGTGTTTGACGACGCTCAGGTTGTGCGAAATGAAGATGTACGTCAGCTGATATTTCCGCTGCAATTCGCGCATCAGATTCAGAATCTGCGCCTGAATCGACACGTCCAGCGCGCTGACCGGCTCGTCGCAGACAACCAGCTTCGGGTCAAGCGCCAATGCGCGCGCAACGCCGATGCGCTGCCGCTGACCGCCGGAAAACTCGTGCGGATAGCGCGTGTAGACCTCTTCGCGCAGGCCGACGTCGTGCATGAGCTGCAGCACGCGGGCGCGGCGCTCCTCCTTGTTGCCCATGTGGTGGACAATCAGCGGCTCTTCGATGCAGCGTCCGACCGTGAAGCGCGGGTCAAGAGAGGAATACGGGTCTTGGTAGATAATCTGAATTTTCTGGGTCAAATCCATGTTCTGCTGACGGTTCATCTTCGCGAACAGGTCATGCCCCTCGAAGGTGACACTGCCCGCCGTAGGCTTGTTCAGCCGGACGACCGTGCGCCCCGTTGTGGATTTGCCGCAGCCGCTTTCGCCGACCAGACCGAACGTCTCGTTCTCGTACACGTCGAACGTCACGCCGTCTACCGCCTTGACGTACGCGGGTTTGCCCTCCGCGTCGCGCTTCCCCTTGATGGGATAATAGATTTTCAGATCTTTAATTTCCAGCAGCTTCTTCTTTTCGTTCTCGCTCATCCCTCAACGCCTCCTTCGTACAGGAAGCACCGCACCTTGCGCCCATCTTCGAGCGTCACCAAGTCCGGCATTTCCTTCTTGCAGCGTGCGCCGCACTTCTCGCACCGCGGCGCGAACCGGCAGCCCTGCAGCTTCTCGCTGGGCGACGGCACCATGCCGGGAATGCTGGGCAGTTCCTCCATATCGTCATCCGTCAGCTTCGGAATCGAGCGCAGCAGACCCGCCGTGTAGGGGTGCAGCGGATTCTTGTAGATGGAGCGCACATCGCTGTACTCCACCGCCTGTCCGCAGTACATGACCATGACGTGCTTGGCGATTTGCGCCACAATGCCGAGATCATGTGTGATAAGAATGATGGATGTGCCCATCTTCTCCTGCAATTGCTTCAGCAGGCGCATAATCTGCGCCTGAATCGTCACGTCCAGCGCGGTCGTTGGTTCGTCCGCAATCAGGATTTTCGGGTTGCACGCCAGCGCCATGGCAATCATAACGCGCTGGCGCATACCGCCGGAGAGCTGGTTTGGATAATCGTTGATGACGTGTTCCGGCTCCGGGATGCCGACAAGCCGCAGCATTTCGATGGACTTTTTGAGCATTTCCGCCTTGCCCATCTGCTGATGGAAGCGGAACGATTCGCCAATCTGCTGTCCGACGGTAAAGACGGGGTTCAAGCTGGTCATTGGCTCTTGGAAAATCATCGAGATGTCATTGCCGCGGATGCTGCGCATTTCGCGCTCCGACTTTTTCACCAAGTCCTGACCGTGGTAGATGATTTCGCCGTCAATAATTTTGCCGGGCGGCGAGGGAATCAGGCGCAGGATGGACAGCGAGGTCACAGACTTGCCGCAGCCGCTTTCGCCGACGATGGCAAACGTTTCGCCCGGCTCAACCTCGAAATCCAGTCCGTCCACTGCGGGGACGACGCCCTCTTCGGTATAATAGTAGGTTTTCAGACCTTTGACCTGCAATACGGGTTCCGACATCAGGATGACCTCCTCATCATACTATTTCTAAATGAGAATGGAAAAGGCACAAGCAGCTGGCGCAGGCGAATTTAGAAATAGTATTAGTTATTCTTGAGTTTCGGGTCAAGCGCGTCGCGCAGACCATCGCCCACCAGCGAGAAGCTCATGACCACCAGCGTAATGGCAATACCGGGGACAAGCACGCCCGTGGGGTAAGTGCGGATGACTTCGCGCATCTGCGACAGCATTGCGCCCCATTCGGCTTCCGGCGGCGTCACGCCCAAGCCAAGGAACGACAGGGACGAAGCCGTCAGAATCGCCGTGCCAAGGCTCAGCGTCACATTGACGATAATCTGGGACATGGAGTTCGGGATGACGTGGGTGAGGATGATGCGCAGATTGCTTTCGCCCATCGTCTTGCACGCCTCGACATATTCCGAGCTTTTCAGGCTCAGCACGACACTTCGCACCATGCGTGTCAAGCCCGGTATGGTAAATATCGTAATGGCAATGACGGTGTTGACCGAACCCGGTCCCAGCACCGCGACGATGGTGATGGCAAGCAGCAGGCCGGGAAAGGCGAGCAAAATGTCGATGAACCGGCTGATAATCGCATCGACCCATCCGCCGAAATAGCCGGCGCTCACGCCGAGGAGCACACCAATCAGCGCGCCGGACAGCACGCCCGCGAAGCTGATGGCCAGCGACACACGCGCGCCGTAAATCATGCGCGCCAGCGTATCGCGGCCCAGATTGTCCGTGCCGAGCGGATGTTGCACCGTCATCGGGCCATACTTCTTCATGACGCTCTGTTTGAGCGGGTCAACCTGCCACACCAGCGGGCCGAGAATCGCAATCAGCACGAACAGGATGAGGACAGCGGCGGCGACCACGGAGACCTTTCTGCGCATGAACCGGCGCAGCACAGGATGTTTGTTCTTCATATCTGCCGTGTTCCTCCTTAATCGTACTTCACGCGCGGATCAACCGCCGCATACAGCAGGTCAACCAGCGTATTGACCAGCACAAACGTCACCGCCAGCACCAGCACAGCCCCCTGAATCGCGGGATAATCGCGGTTGCTGACCGAATCGACGACGAAACGCCCGATGCCGGGAATCGAGAACACCGTTTCCACCAGCGTTGCGCCGGCGAGCAGTCCGCCAAAGCGCAGACCGATGGTTGTCAGCACGGGAATCAGCGCGTTCTTAAACGCATGACGATAGGTAATCACGCGCTCCGGCACGCCGCGGGAACGAGACGTGCGGATATAATCCTGATGGATAACGTCCAGCATCGCGCTGCGCGTGGTGCGCGCAATGCTGCCGATTGCTTGCAAGCCAAGGGTGGCAATCGGGAGAATAGCTCCCTGCCATGTATCCATGCCGATACTTGGCAGCCACCTTAAATTCAAACAGAATATAAGCATCAATATGAGCGCGAGGAAGAACGACGGCGTCGAAACCGTCAGGAGCGACAAAACCATGATGAGGTTATCCGCGAATTTATTGCGGTGGATGGCTGCAATGATGCCCAGCAGCACGCCCACAGCAGCGCCAAACAGCGTGCCGCCAACAGCGAGCGTCAGCGTCTTGGGGAAGCGCTTCGCCAGTTCCTCCACGACGGGCTTGCCGGAGAAAATCGACGTGCCCAAATCGCCGTGCAGCGCGTTGCCCACGAAGCGGAAATACTGGATATACAGCGCCCAGACGTTCACGTTCATATTCCTTGGTGTCCTTCGGAATATCCATGCCCAGCATCATGTCCACCGGGTCGCCCGGAATCAGCCGCACCATCATGAACACAATCAGCGACAAAATGAACAACATGGGTATCACTTGCAGAATCCGCTTAACGATGTATTTCCCCACGGGACATCCCCCCTGTTACTATACTACATAAAAACCTGGTTTCTACTGTTTGGATGGATGATACCTTTTTGCTTGATTTTGCTTGTTGCGCTGTACCGAAGGTCTTTTAGGATGTTTTCTTTTTGGGAGACGCGGCGGAAGGTCGGGAAACCCTCCGCCGCGCCTGCTTCAATACCTGTTGGGATTACTCACGGCAGCGCACGTGAGCCAGATCCATGGTGTTGGAGGGGTTCACAGCAAAGCCCTCAATCTTGTCGGACAGCGCGTACACACTCTTGCGCAGGTTCATGTAAGCGCCGAAGGGATCTTCATACATGGTAATCTGCGCGATGCGCGCGTAGATGGCGTTGCGCTCGGTTTCGTCCATGGTCACAGCGCCCTTTTCCAGCAGCTCATCCACTTCCGCATTGTTATAGAAGCCGTAGTTGTTGATGTTGGTGTCGGCGGAGTGCATGATGCGCTTGAGCAGCGTGTCCGCGTCGGAGTCGCCGCCGGAGCCCATGATGAACATATCCCAGCCGAACTTCTCGTTGAACTCTTCAGGCGTGAAGTTCGCCCACGCGGAGGAGAACACCGCGCGCTCGACAACTTCCAGCTTGGCGTTGATGCCGATTTCCTTCAGTTCCTCCGCGATGATTTCCGCCATTTCCACGCCGCGGTTGTACACCGCAGTGGTCATGATGGTCATATCAAAGCCGTCCGGATAACCGGCTTCCGCCAGCAGCTGCTTCGCCTTTTCCGGGTCGTAGGGCACAACGCCGACAGAGGAGTAACCCGCCACAGAGGGCGCCATGATGCTGTCAATCGGGGTTTCGCCCAAGCCACTGTAAAGGTATTCGCAGATGGCGTTGCGGTCGATGGCGTAGCAGATGGCCTGACGGACAGCCGGGATGCTCATCGGCGCATGGTCGGAAGCGCAGTTGAACTGGAACAGGTGGCAGCCGTTGCCATCGGTCTTGCTGACGGTAATGCCATCCAACGCGTCAAGGCGCACCGCGTCATCCGGGGAAACACCGTCGGCGATGTCCGCCTGAGCAGTTTCGACGGCAATCGCGCGGCTGGTCTGTTCAGGAACAATCTTCATGACGATTTCATGGGTGAGGGGTGCGCCTTCGTAGTAGTTCTCAAAGGCTTCAAACTTCATGACCTCGCCCTTGTCCCACTGGGTGCACTTGAAGGGGCCCGTGCCGTCAACGCTCTCCGCGGTCTTGCCGAGGTCAGCGCCGTACTTTTCGATGTATTCAGGATTCAGCACGAATGCCCACTGTTTCGCAATCGCCTGCAGGAAGAACGCCTTAGGCTCCTTCAGGGTGATGACGAAGGTGTAGTCGTCCGTCGCAACCGCCGTATCAATGAAGGAAGCGTTAGAAGTATAGCGCTGCGGATTCTCGGTATTCAGCAGGCGGTCAAACGTCGCCTCGAAGTCGTGGGCGGTGCAGTGACGGCCGGAGTGGAAGTACACGTCCTGACGCAGGTGGAACGTCCACGTCATCTTGTCCTCGGACGCTTCATAGCTTTCCGCCATCTTGCAAACGACGTTGCCATCGTTGTCATAGCCCAGCAGACCGTCGTAGTACTGCGGGATAACCTTGCTGTTGGAAACATTGTTCTGCGGATCGAGAATATCCTGATCGTTGCCAATGACCCAGGTGATGGAGTCCTTGTAGCCATCTTCCGCGGACGCGGCGGTCGCAAAGACCATCGTGAACGCCATGGCGAGCGCGAGCAGGACAGTAAGCAGCTTCTTCATGTTGAGTTCCTTCCCTTCTACTATTCTACTTGGAAGCACTGCTTCTTGAAAGCAGCGTTTCCATTTATATTCAACCTGCGTTTTGCAGGCGGAATATCATGCCTTTGCGGGAACAGTGTAGCTGACGCCCATCGCGTCCAAATCCTGCATGGACTGCTTGACAGCGAACAGCGCGCGGTTGTCTGGCGATTCCGCCAATTCTTTCAGCAGCGGGATTGCTTCCGCATCGCGCCCCTGATAGTGCAGGTAATTCGCCAGACCGTAGGTGAGCATCAGGTGGTAAATGCGCGGACGTTCGGGATTCTTGCAGTTCTTCTCGCATTCCTCCACGAAGTTTTCCGGCTTCAGCACACCCTTATAGAGCAGGACGCGGCAGAGGTAGTCGCCATCCTCGGTGGGCATATCGGGCGTGATGTCCTCCAGTGCCTTCGCGGCTTCCTCCGGCTGACCCAGCTTCATGCAGATCATCCAGTACCAGTCCGTCGTTGCGGGCAGCGCGTTCACGCCGTACTTCTTCATCAGCGTCTTGCTGTTTGCATGAGCGACTTTCGCCTCTTCATACATGCCGCCGAGGTAGCACGCCACGCCCAGGTAGTACCAGCATTCCCAGTCTTCCGGGTTTTCCAGCGCCGCCAGTTTCAGGTCGGACGCCGACTGCGTGTATTCCTCGCGCCCAATCAGCTTGCGGCCGCGCCAGAAACGCATCAGGCTGTCAAAGGGGGCATACACCAGTCCCTTGGAGAAGCACTCCACCGCTTCGTTGGTCTTTCCCGCGTCCAGCAGTTCCAGCCCCTTCTTCTTCAGCAGGTTCGGGTTGCATTCCTCATTCCGGAGAATTTCGCTCGTCATGGCTCTCGACCATCCTTTCTTTTCTTGCAGGGGACTCTGCATAAAAAAACACGAAAAGTACAATGTCCCCTGATACGGAAAATGGAACGACGAATTCGTCGTTCCACTTTGAACGTAGTGCTATTCTACACGATTTCTTTTCGCTTGTCAAATGCAATTTTCGGACTTTTCGGCCGTTTTCGTGCATAAAACGTCATGGTTTTTGCATCTTTATCGGACAGTTTTTGCAATCCCACGATTCTTGTAGGGTCTGTAATGTCCCGAATCACCGTACTAAAGCGATGTATTCTGTATACAATCAAGCGTTCTGAAATCAGTCATTTTTTGCAGCACAGCTTGACAATTCTTGAGGTTTTGGCTATACTTTTTTCAACCTCAGTTTCCACCTCGTCAGGGTGGGAGAATGAGGGCGGTATTTTTCAGGGACTGCAGTCAGGAGGTGTTTGGTAATGCCCGATAAGGAATGGCTCTACCCCAATCTGCACGAGAACGGCTATACATACAGTGTGCTGGAGAACCTGCACTACATTCCGCATGTTCATGGCGGTCTCGAATGCGTCTATGTGCTGGACGGCGAACTTTGCGCCACCATCGACGAAAAGAACTACACGCTGAAGAAAGGCGACATCTGCCTGATTTTCCCGCAAGTGCGCCACAGCTATCGAACGCCCAATCACAGCAACATCTTCTGCTTCGCCTTGCTCCACGATACCATGCCCGACGATCTGCGCTCGCTCTTCGTCGATGGCTATGCACTCCCCAACCCGATTTACCGTGCAGGGAGTTATTCGCCACTCATCCCCGAAATGATTGACCACATGCTGATGCCGGAAGAGCGCAAAGCGAACCGGCTGGTGCATACCGGGCGGCTGCTGATGCTGCTCGGCCTGCTGTTCGACGCGCGCGCGCCCATCTCCGCGCAGAAACTTGCCATGTCCGCCGAAGAAGAAGTGATGCAGTACCTGCACGAGAATTTCCACGACCCCATCACGCTCACGCAGGCAGCGGAGCATCTGGGGTTGTCGCAATTCCAGCTCTCCCGCATTTGCAACCACCAAATTGGCATGGGCTTCAACGCCTACCTGAAAAGCCTGCGCGTAACCGCCGCCATGCGCCGATTGGCGTTCACAAACAAGGGAATGCAGGAGATTGCCCTCGGCTGCGGCTTTGAGAGCGTCCGCACGTTCAACCGCGCATTCAGCGAGGAAACGGGCATATCGCCCAGCGAATACCGCCGCGCCCATCAGCAATGCACGGCGCTGAATCTCGACGTGAACCCCGCGCCCGCGAAAAAATCCGAATAAACGGTTCTTCACGGAAAGTTGGGGGGCAAACAAGGGCTTAGGCGAAGCGCCAAAAAGCTGCACGCGGAAGGAGCATGAA